>Ga0079995_1061486_pt1 | contig 84647 bp, 88 predicted proteins | sample FaiFalFF_MnMetaG_2_FD_69198 | JGI IMG/M metagenome (GOLD analysis project Ga0079995, IMG submission 69198) | Freshwater microbial communities from Yellowstone National Park, Wyoming, USA - Fairy Falls C (FF_Mn_C) (SPADES assembly) (version 4) | ecosystem: Environmental > Aquatic > Freshwater >... | reverse complement strand
ACCGTCATGCACTATGAGGGCGAGGCCACGGTGACCGGGCTGCTGATGAGCCTGGGCGCCCGGCTCCTGGAGCCCACGGCTCAGATGCTGGTGAACCAGGGGCTGAAGAACCTGGAAGCCCTGCTGATCGCTTCCTAATCCGCCGCTTCGAGAGGGATCCGGCAACCGTGCCGATGGGCTCCGGCCCATCGGGATGTGGGGAAAGGCAGGAACCTTCATCCTGCGGACAGGAGGGGCCCATGAAAGTTCCGGTGACGGTCACGGTGAACGGTCAGGTTTACCAGCGGGAGGTGGAGCCCCGGATGCTCCTGGTCCATTTCCTCCGGGACGTCCTGGGGCTGACCGGGACCCACGTGGGGTGCGACACCAGCCAGTGCGGCGCCTGTGTGGTCCTGATGGACGGCAAGGCGGTGAAGTCGTGCACGGTCTTCGCCGTCCAGGCCGATGGGTCCCAGATCACCACCATCGAGGGCCTGGCGCGGGATGGCCAGCTCCATCCGCTCCAGGAGGGCTTCTGGGAGATGCACGGCCTCCAGTGCGGCTTCTGCACCCCCGGCATGATCCTCTCCGCCTACGATCTGCTCCAGCGCAACCCCAACCCCACCGATGAGGAGATCCGCTACGCCCTGGAGGGCAACTACTGCCGTTGCACCGGCTATCACAACATCGTCCGGGCCGTGCGCTACGCCGCGGAGAAGCTCCGCGTGCAGGCCTGAGTCCGGTCTTCCTCCCATCCCGGAGATCGCGAAGGAGGGCGGCGATGGCGACGCGCTATTTCGGTGTGGCGATGAAACGACGGGAGGATCCGCGCTTCATCACCGGGCGCGGCACCTACGTGGACGATCTCACCCTGCCCGGCCTGGTCTATGCGGCGATGGTGCGCAGCCCCCACGCCCACGCCCGGATCCAGGCCATCCACAAGGAGAAAGCCCTAAAGCATCCCGGGGTGATCGCCGTGTTCACCGGCAAGGACATGGTGGACAGCGGGGTGAAGTCCCTCCCCTGCGGCTGGCTGCTCCCCGGGATGAAGCTGCCGCCCCACTACCCCATGGCCGTGGACAAAGTCCGCCACGTGGGGGAGATCGTGGCGGTGGTGATCGCCGAGGACCGCTATACGGCGGAGGATGCGGCGCGGCTGGTGGAGGTGGAGTATGAGGTCCTGCCGGCCGTGGCCGACGGCGCCAAGGCCCTCCAGCCCGGCGCCCCCGCCGTCCACGACGAGGCCCCCGACAACGTTTGCTTCCGCTGGTCCATCGGCGACAAAGAGAAGACCGAGGAGGCCTTCCGCCGGGCTCATAAGACCGTGAAGCTGGAGCTGGTGAACCAGCGCCTGATCCCCAACGCCATCGAGCCCCGGGCGGCCATGGCCCAGTATAACCCGGCCACCGACGAATACACCCTCTGGGTCACCAGCCAGAACCCCCACGTCCACCGCCTGCTCATGGCCGCCTTCGTCCTGGGCATCCCCGAGCACAAGCTCCGGGTGATCTCCCCCGACGTCGGCGGCGGCTTCGGCAGCAAGATCTTCCTCTACCCGGAGGAGACCATCGTCACCTGGGCGGCCAGGCAGGTGGGCCGGCCGGTGAAGTGGACGGCGCGGCGGATGGAGAGCTTCGTCAGCGACGCCCACGGCCGCGATCACATCACCGAAGCCGAGCTGGCGGTCGATGAGAAGGGGAAGGTCCTGGGGATGCGGGTGAAGACCATCGCCAACCTGGGGGCGTATCTCTCCACCTTCGCTCCGGCCATCCCCACCTACCTCTACGGCACCCTGCTCTCCGGCCAGTATGAGATCCCCACGATTTACTGCGAGGTGACGGGGGTCTTCACCCACACCACCCCGGTGGACGCCTACCGGGGGGCCGGGCGGCCCGAGGCCACCTATGTGGTGGAGCGGCTGATGGACATCGCCGCCCGGGAGCTGGGGGAGGATCCCGCCGAGTTCCGGCGCAAGAACTTCATCCCGCCGGACAAGTTCCCTTATCAGACCCCGGTGGCCCTCCAGTATGACAGCGGCAATTACGAAGGCGCCTTGAACAAAGCCCTGGAGATCATCCATTACAAAGAGCTGCGCCGGCAGCAGGAGGAGCTCCGCAAGCAGGGCCGTTACATCGGCATCGGCCTCTCCTGTTACATCGAAGCCTGCGGCATCGCCCCCTCCCAGGTGGTGGGCTCCCTGGGCGCCCAGGCCGGCCTCTGGGAGAGCGCCCTGGTCCGGGTGCACCCCACGGGCAAAGTAACCGTCTACACCGGCTCCCACACCCACGGCCAGGGCCACGAGACCGCCTTCGCCCAAATCGTGGCCGACGAGCTGGGCATCCCCATCGAGGACGTGGAGATCATCCACGGGGACACGGGGAGCGTCCCCTTCGGGATGGGCACCTACGGCAGCCGCAGCGCCCCGGTGGGCGGCAGCGCCATCGTCCTGAGCCTCCAGAAGATCAAGGAGAAGGCCCGCAAGATCGCCGCCCATCTGCTGGAGGCCGCCGAGGAGGACGTGGTCTTCGAGGACGGCAAGTTCTACGTGAAGGGCGTGCCCGACCGCTTCAAGACCTTCCAGGAGGTCGCCCTCCAGGCCTATCTCGCCCACAACTACCCGCCGGGCCTGGAGCCGGGGCTGGAGGCCTCCTCGTTCTATGATCCCAAGAACTTCACCTTCCCCTTCGGCACCCACATCTGCGTGGTGGAGGTGGATCCGGAGACCGGGAAGGTGAAGATCCTGCGCTACGTGGCGGTGGACGACGCCGGACGCATCATCAACCCGCTGATCGCCGAAGGACAGGTCCACGGGGGCATCGCCCAGGGCGTCGGCCAGGCCCTGCTGGAGGGCGCCGTCTACGATGAGAACGCCCAGCTGCTCTCCGCCTCTATGCTGGACTACGCCCTCCCGCGGGCCGACGATCTGCCGTCCTTCGAGATCGACCACACCGTGACCCCGTGCCCGCACAACCCGCTGGGGGTGAAGGGCATCGGGGAGACCGGGACCATCGCCGCCACGGCCGCTGTGGTCAACGCGGTGATGGATGCCCTGGCGCCCTTCGGGATCCGCCACATCGACATGCCGCTCACGCCGGAGAAGATCTGGCGGGCCATCCGGGAGGCCCGCGCCGCATAGGCGAAAGGGGGGAGGGGCTTCCACGCCCTTCCCCCTCCCATCCACGGATCCGAACCGGAGAGGAGGGGGCGATGTATCCGGCATCCTTTGAATACTACCGGGCGAGCACCCTGCAGGAGGCCCTGAACCTCCTGAAGCAGCATCCGGAGGCGAAGCTCCTGGCGGGCGGGCACTCTCTGATCCCCCTGATGAAGCTGCGCCTGGCCAGCCCGCCGGCGCTGGTGGACATCCGCCGGGTGGCGGAGCTGAAGGGGATCCGCCGGACCGATGGGACGGTGGTCGTCGGGGCGTTGACCACCCACCGGGAGGTGGAGTTCTCCGAGGAGCTGAAGCAGTGGTGCCCGTTGCTGCCGGAGGTGGCCGCCCACATCGGGGATCCGCCGGTGCGCAACATGGGCACCATCGGCGGGAGCCTGGCCCACGCCGACCCGGCCGCGGATTACCCGGCGGCCATGCTGGCCCTGGGGGCGACGATCAAAGCCGTGGGCCCGAACGGGGAGCGGGCCATCGCCGCCGATGACTTCTTCGTGGGGATGCTCACCACCGCCCTCGGGCCCGGCGAGATCCTCACCGAGGTCCACGTCCCCGTCCTGGGCAAGGGAACCGGCTGGGCCTATGAGAAGTTCCCGCACCCCGCTTCCCGCTACGCCGTGGTGGGGGTGGCCGTTGTGGTTCGGGTGGAGAACGGGATCTGCCGCGAGGCCCGGATTGGCGTCACCGGCGCCGCCCCTAAGGCCTTCCGGGCCACGAACGTGGAGCAGGCCCTGGCCGGCAAACGGCTGGACGAGGGGACGGTGCGGGCGGCCACGGAGAACATGGTCAGCCCGGAGGGCTTGCTGAGCGATCCCTTCGCCTCGGCCGCCTACCGCGCCCACCTCTGCGCCGTGCTGACCCGCCGCGCCCTGCTCCGGGCGGCGGAACGGGCGGCCGGATGACCATCAAAAGGAGAAGGAGGGCTTCGGGGCGGGCCCTTTGGAGGCCCGCCCCGTGCTTTTTCCCACACAGAATTCCAAGCAAGCGTGTTAGAATAATCCGTGATCCGCGTTCCCGGAGAACCCGTTCCGGAGGCAGAGACCGGTGTTCCCCCGTTCCATTGATGAGGTGATCCGGGCCCTGGAGGCCCATCGCTACATCGCCGAGCGCGGGCTGGCCACGGCCATCTTCCTGGCCCTGCGGCTGAACCGCCCCCTCTTCCTGGAAGGCGAGCCCGGCGTCGGCAAGACGGAAGTCGCCAAGGTCCTGGCCGATCTCCTCGAAACCGAGCTCATCCGCCTCCAGTGTTACGAGGGGCTCGATGTCCACAGCGCGGTCTACGAATGGGACTACGCCCGCCAGATCCTTCAGATCCGCATGCTGGAGGCCTCCGGGGAACGGGACGAGGCGCGCATCCGCCAGCAGATCTTCAGCCCGGATTTCCTGATCAAACGCCCTCTCCTCCAGGCCCTGGAGGCGAAGAACGGCCGCCCGCCCGTGCTGCTCATCGACGAGCTGGACCGGGCCGACGAGGAATTCGAGGCTTTCCTTCTCGAGCTGCTCTCCGACTGGCAGATCACCATCCCGGAGATCGGGACAGTGCGGGCGGAGCAGCCGCCGGTGGTGGTGATCACCTCCAACCGCACCCGCGAGATCCACGACGCCCTCAAGCGACGCTGCCTCTATTTCTGGATCGATTACCCCTCCTTCGAGAAGGAGATCCAGATCGTGCGGGCCCGCATCCCGGAGGCCCCCGAACGCCTGACCCGACAGATCGTGGCCTTCGTGCAGGAGCTCCGACGGCTGGATCTTTACAAGCTGCCCGGGGTGGCGGAGACGCTGGACTGGACCGCCGCCCTGCTGGCCCTGGATCGGACGGAGCTGGACCCGACGGTGGTCGATGAGACCCTCGGGGTGTTGCTGAAGTATCAGGACGACGTGCTCAAGGTGCGCGGAGAGATCGCCCAGGACTTGCTGGCGAAAGCCCTCCTGCGGGCCGAGATGGCCTCCGGGGGCGCCTGATCCCCAGGAATCGGCCTCGCCCGGGGAGAGAAGGGAATGGGGGGCTACCTGCTGCATCACATCGTTCGATTCGGGCGCACCCTGCGGGCGGCCGGGGTGCCCATCACCCCCGGCCAGATCGTGGCCTTCATCCGCGCCCTGGAGTGGCTCCCCCTGGAGGACCGGGAGCTTTTCTACCATGCCGCCCGCTGCACCCTGGTCTGCCGCCGGGAGGACCTGGAGACCTTCGACCGGGTGTTCGAGTGGTTCTGGCGCAATCCCCTCATGGGAGGTCAGCTCCCGCCCGGCCTCCTCTCCACGGCCCCCGGGCCGATCCGCCGGCAGGAGAACCGACCCCGCCCCGCGGAGGTGGGCCATCCCCCGGCCCCCGAGCCGCGATCGGAAAACCCCGAGGCCCCGCCGGTGATCCTCGCGGATCGGGCGATGACCTACAGCCCCATCGAGATCCTGCGCCGCAAACCGTTCGAACGCTTCTCCGAGGAGGAGATCCAGCGGGTCCGCCGCCTCATGGCCCGCCTGCGCTGGCAGATCTCCGAACGGGAGACGCGCCGGCTGCGCCCGGGCCCCCGCGGAGAGCACCTGGATCTACGGCGAACGCTGCGCCGGAGCATGCGCCACTACGGGGAATGGGTGCGCCTGCTCTGGCGCACCCACAAGCGCAAGCCCCGGCCGCTGGTGGTGCTGTGCGACATCAGCGGCTCTATGGAGCGCTACGCCCGCATGCTCCTCCACTTCCTGCACGCCCTCAGCCACACCCGGCGCCACGTGGAGACCTTCGTCTTCGGCACCCGCCTCACCCGCATCACCCGCTGCCTGCGCCACCGGGATCTGGACGAAGCCCTCCGCGAGGTCAGCCACACGGTGGTGGATTGGTCCGGAGGGACCCGCATCGGCGAGTGCCTGCACGTTTTCAACCGCGACTGGGGCCGGCGGGTGCTGGGCCGCGGAGCGGTGGTGATGATCATCAGCGATGGCTGGGACCGCGGGGACGTGGAGCTCCTAAGGCAGGAGATGGAAAGGCTTCAGAAATCGTGCTATCGTTTGATCTGGCTGAACCCCCTGCTCGGGATCCCGGGGTATCAGCCCCTGACCCGGGGGATGCAGGCCGCCCTGCCCTACATCGACGATTTCCTGCCGGTGCACAACCTGGCCAGCCTGGAGCAGCTGGCCGCCCATCTGGAACGGCTCCCCGCCCGTCGCTCCGCCCGCCGCTCCGGGCTGGCCCGGCCTGTCCCCTCCGGGGGGCCGGAGTGACCGACGATGGGAACCGGGGAGGCGACGATGGCCATCCCACGAGAAGCCGAGCGCCTGTGGACTGCGGAAGACCTCCTGGCCCTGGGAGAGGAAGCGCGCTACGAACTCATCGAGGGGAGGCTCGTCCCCATGAGCCCCACCGGGTTCCTGCATGGCGATGTGGCGCTTGCCCTGGCCGCAGCCCTGCGGGCTTTCGTCCATCCCCGACGACTGGGACGAATTGTGGTCGGTGAGGTGGGGTTTGTGCTGCGGCGGAATCCGGACACGGTGCGGGCAGCGGACATCGCCTTCGTGCGGAGGGAACGTCTGCCTGCGGGGGATCTGCCCCGCGGCTTCTTCGAAGGAGCGCCGGATTTGGTGGTGGAGATCCTCTCGCCATCGGACCGATATACGGACATTCTACGGAAGGTCGGCGAGTGGCTGGAGGCAGGGGCGGCGATGGTGTGGGTGGTGGATCCGGAGCATCACGGAGTGATGGTTTTCCGCTCGGATGGGACATTGCGCCTGTTAGGGGAGTCAGATTCGCTGGAGGGGGAGGAAGTGCTCCCCGGGTTCCGTTATCCGGTTGGGGAGCTGTTCTCTCCGCTCACCTGAAGCAAGAGGAGGGGCTGATGGCAATGCCGGTGAAGGCTCCGGAACGCCTCTGGACTGCGGAAGACCTCCTGGCCCTGGGAGAGGAAGCGCGCTACGAACTCATCGAGGGGAGGCTCGTCCCCATGAGCCCCACCGGCTCTCTCCATGGAGACCTGGTCGCGGAGCTGACCATGATCTTGCGATCCTTCGTCCGGGCTTATCAGCTGGGAAGGGTCCTGACGGGCGAGGTGGGGTTCGTGCTGCGGCGGGATCCGGACACGGTGCAGGCAGCGGACATCGCCTTCATCCGCGCCGACCGCCTGCCCCCGGAAGACCTCCCCTTCGTCTTCTTCGAAGGCGCCCCCGACCTGGCGGTGGAGATCCTCTCCCCCTTCGACCGCTACCCCGACCTCCTCCGCAAGGTCAGCCAGTGGCTGGAGGCCGGCACCCGCCTGGTCTGGGTCGTCGACCCCGCCCGCCGCACCGTCACCGCCTTCCAGTCCGACGGCACCCTCCGCCTCCTCGACGAGTCCGCCGAGCTGGACGGCGGCGACGTCCTCCCCGGCTTCCGCCATCCGGTGCGGGACCTGTTCGAGGGCGGGCTTTGAGCAAAAACCCCCCGCTGGAGGTTTTCCATGCAAGAGGTGCTGGAGGCGATTGAGCGCTGGAAAGCGCGAGGAGAGCAGGTCGCCCTGGCGACGGTGGTGAAGGTCATCGGCTCCGCCCCGCGGGACGTGGGGGCCAAGATGGTGGTCTCCTCCGGCGGGGAGATGGCCGGTTCCGTGAGCGGCGGCTGCGTGGAAGGCGCCGTCTTCGAGATCGCCCAGGAGGTGCTCCGCACCGGCCGCCCTCGCCTGGTCCGCTTCGGGATCAGCGACGAAATGGCCTGGGACGTGGGCCTGGCCTGTGGGGGCACCATCGAGGTCTTCATCGAGCCCCTCCCGTGAACGCAAAGGGAGCGAGGCCATGGACTGGTTCGAGCGGGTGCGGGAGGCGATCCGCCGGGAGGAGCCCATCGCGGTGGCCACAGTGATCCGGGGTCCGGAGGCCTGGCTGGGCGCCAAATGGATCGTGGAGGCCGCCGGGGACGGCCTGACGGCCGGGCATCCGGAGCTGGACGCCCGGGTTCAGGAGATCGCGCGGCGCTATCTGGCCCTCGGCCACTCCGGAGCCGTCAGCCTGCCCACCTCCGAGGGCGAGGTCGAGATCTACATTGAGTCCTATGTGCCCCCGCCCCTCCTCCTCATCGTAGGGGGCACCCACATCGGCATCGCCCTGACCGCCATCGCCAAGATCCTGGGCTGGCGGGTCTACCTGATCGATCCCCGTCGGACCTTCGCCACCCCGGAGCGCTTCCCCCATGTGGATCGGATGATCCACGCCTGGCCGGACGAGGTGCTCCCCGACCTGATCACCCCCCACACCGCCGTGGCCATCCTCACCCACGATCCCAAGCTGGATGATCCGGCGGTGATCGCCGCCCTGCAGAGCCCCGCCTTCTATGTGGGGGCCCTGGGCAGCCGCAAGACCAACGCCCGCCGGCTGGAGCGCCTCCGCCGCAAAGGGCTGGACGAGGCCACCCTGGCCCGGCTCCACGCCCCCATCGGGCTGGACATCGGGGCCCGAACCCCGGAGGAGATCGCCCTGAGCATCATGGCGGAGATCATCGCCGAGCGGAACCGGCGGATCCCCCGTGTCCGCGCCCCGCAAGCCCAGGAGGCTCCCGCATGAAGTTCGGCCCGGTCCCCATCGAAGAGGCGGTCGGGCGCATCCTGGCCCACAACATCGCCGATGCCCAGGGGAACCGCATCTTCCGCAAAGGTCGGCGCCTGACGCCGGAGGACGTCGCCCGCCTCCGAGCGGAGGGGTATCAGGAGGTCGTGGTCGCGGAGCCGGAGCCTGGCGACGTCGGGGAGGAGGAAGCGGCCCGCCGCATCGCCCGGGCCTGCGAGGGGCCCGGCCTGCGCCCGATGCCGGCCGCAGGAGGACGGGTGAACTTCCTTGCGGATGGAGCAGGGGTGTTCCTCGTCGAGCCCGACCGGCTGGCCCAGCTGAACCGTCTCCCCGGGGTCACGCTGGCGACCCTGACGCGAGGGAGCGTGGTGCGGGCCCGCCAGATCGTCGCCAGCCTCAAGATCATCCCCTTCGCCCTGCCGGAGGCGATCGTGGCCCAGGCGGAGGCGCTGCTTCAGGACAACAGCCCGCTCATGGGCGTCTACCCCTTCCAGCCCCGCCGCGTCGCCCTGATCCTCTCCGGCCACCCCGCTGTCTGGCCCCGGCTGATCGCCGATTTCGAAGCGCCCCTCCGGGAACGGGTGGACGCATGCGGCGGGATATGGCTCGGGACCCAGACCGTGCGACATGAGGAAGCCGAGCTGGCCCGGGCCATGGAAGCGGCCCTCCGGCAAGGGGCGGATTTCCTGATCCTGGCCGGGGAGACGGCGATCATGGACGAGGAAGACATCGCCCCCCGGGCGATCCGGCGGATCGGCGGGACCGTGGAGGCTTTCGGGGCCCCCGTCGATCCGGGGAACCTCCTCCTCATCGCCTATCGGGGGGAGGTCCCGATCCTGGGGGCACCGGGCTGCGCCCGGAGCCGGCACCGGAACGTAGTGGACTGGGTGATCCCGCGCCTGATGGCCGGCCTGCGGCTCACCCGTGAGGAGATCGCCACGATGGGGCACGGCGGGCTCCTCGAAGATGTAGAGGAGCGCCCGGCCCCTCGCCTCCTCGGAACCTCTTCCTGAAGCGAAGTTGTTCCCCCTGGAAGATGCCGCTGAAGCCCGGGGAAGCCGGTAAAATCCATCCGGAACCCTTCTTCAGGGGCACTGACGCGTGCGCATCCCGCGCCTCGTGCTGATCCTGATCAGCCTGGCGGCGCTGATCTACATCAGCGAACGGCTCTGGCAGCTGTTCCGCCTGTTCGCCGACCTGGCCCGCATGCTGGCCCTGGCGGGGCTGCTGGCCTACATCCTGCACCCGGTGGTCGCCTGGATGGATCGCGGGCTGTTCCCGGAAGCGTGGCTGGAGCGCCTGATTCAGCGGGGGGCGCCCCCCGCGCTGCGCCGCCTCGCCCGCCTCCGCATCCCCTACGCCCTGGGCGCCACGCTGATCTACACCGGCCTGCTGGGCTTGCTCCTGCTGGCCCTCCTGCTGGGGTTGCCCCTCCTGATCCGCCAGGCCCTGGATCTGGCGGCCCTCCTCCCCCAACGGCTTCAGCACCTGCCCGAGGAGATGGTCCGGGTGCAACGGGAGCTGGCCATGCGATTGAACATCCCGCCCGAAGCCCTGGCCCTCCTCCCCTCCCGGGAGGCCTGGCAGGATCTGGCGCGCCAGGGGGCCGGGTGGCTCTTCCCGGTCCTGGTGGAGACGGCTCGACAGGTCGGCGGGGGCGTGGTGGAGTTCCTGCTGATCCTGGCCCTGAGCTACTACACGATGCTGGACTGGCGCAACATCTCCCAACAGGTCCTTTCCTTGATCCCACGCCACTACCACGATGAGATCCACACGACGGCACGGATCCTGGATCGCACCTTCGGAGGGTTCTTGCGAGGTCAGCTCCTGATCGCACTCCTCAACGGGCTGGTCACCCTCCTGGTGATGCTGGCCTTCGAGGCGCCCTTCGCCGGGCTCATCGCGCTGCTCTCCGCCCTCATCATCCTGATCCCCATCATCGGGGCGCCCATCGCCCTGTGGGGCCCGCCCCTCACGCTCTGGCTTCAGGGCGCGTGGACGGCAGGGCTCTGGATGTGGCTGATCCTGCTCGTCTACCAGCAGGTCCTTTTTCACTTCCTGGTCCCCCGGATGCTGGGGGAAGCCACCGGCCTGCCGCCCCTGCTCACCCTGATCGCCGTCCTGATCGGAGTGCGTCTGTTCGGGTTCTGGGGGTTCGTCTTCGCCATCCCCATCGCCGGGGCCGGCTACAGCCTGGCCTTCCTGCTGCTGCGACCCCGTGAGGACGCCATCAGGGCGAGGGAGCGATCAGCGGGATCACCGTCCACTGATCCCATCGAAGATCGTAAATGAGATCGAAGATCATGCCATCCTCGGTGCGCACGCGAAAGCCGATGGCCTCGGGGGTCCGCCACCGCTGCAGGATCCGGGCGACCTGTTTTTCCGCCCCCTCCCATTCAAAGGCCTCCGGGCGCTCCGGATAGGTCGAGCCGGCATAGCATCGCACGCGAGCCATTTGCGCCTCACCGAATATCCAGGGGATCCTCTGGGAGATCTCGCCCCCCATCCCAGCCCGCGTTTTAAGGGTCTTGACCGCTGTCAAAGATCATGCTACGATGCGCTTGGATCTGCAGCTCTGCCTGGAGAGTAATTGTGGAGCGAGTTCCGATCTCGAAACTTCGAGCCCGCTTTCTGGATTTCCTGGAGCGCGTGAAACGCACCGGAGAGCCGATCCTGGTGACGCGCCATGGGGAACCCCTCGCTCAGATCTTACCACCTCCCATCTCTGAGCGGCCCACCTCATGGTTAGGCGCTCTCCAAGGAACCGGAAAGATCGTTGGCGATATTCTAAGCCCTGCCACAAACGAACAAGAGTGGGAAGTCCTCCAGAAATGAAACTGTTACTGGACACGCATATTTTCCTTTGGAGCCTTCCGGAGCCCGGACGTTTGACCCCCGCTGTGGCCCGCGTGCTCCAAGATCCTACAAATGAGCTGTGGTTATCTCCAATCATGGTCTGGGAGGTTTTGATTCTCGCGGAAAAAGGTCGTGTGGTCCTTCAGCCAGAGCCTTTGACGTGGATCAGACAGGCGCTCAGCATTGTGCCTTTTCGAGAAGCCCCTCTCACTGGGGAAGTGGCCATTCAGAGCCGCCGTGTGAATCTCCCCCACCAGGACCCAGTGGATCGATTCCTGGTAGCCACAGCGCTCGTTTATGATCTAATCCTGGTGACAGCTGATGAACGAATTCTGAACACACGCCCGGTGCGTGTTTTACCCAATCGCTAAATGCGGAGAGCATCCTCATGAAATCCTTTGGCGGGCTTATGGTTGTCAGCATTGCCGGATTGCTTCTGGCCTGTCAGGCCGGGGGGACGCCGAGCCCGACGCCCACGCCGGCTCCGCCGCTGCAGGCGCCGACGGCCACGCCCACCGCGATGCTCACCCCCACCTCCGCCCCGCCGCTCCGGCCCCTCGCGGTGGTGCGGGTTCAACCGACCGATCGGCTTCACGTGCGCGCCGGACCGGGTCCGGATCAGCCGATCCTGGCCGAGCTGCCCCCGGACGCGACCGGGCTGCTGCCCACGGGACGGGAGCAGACCGTTCAGGGCGCCCGCTGGGTGGAGGTCCGGCTGCCGGACGGGCGGATCGGATGGGTGAACGCGTCTTTCTTGACGGAGGAAGTTTCCCCCCAGGCCTTCTGCGCCGATCCGCAGGTCCAGGCGCTGATCGACCGCCTGGAGGCCGCGATCCGAGGGCGGGACGGTCAGGCGCTTGCCGCGCTGATCAGCCCGGTCCACGGCTTGCAGCTCCACGTCAACCGCCTCAGCGACGCGGTTCGGATCCGGCCGGAGCAGGCGGTCACCCTGTTCACAGACGAGACGCCGGTGCGCTGGGGTGTTCACCCGGCCAGCGCCATGGAGATCGTCGGCCCCTTCCGCCAGGCCGTGCTGCCGGATTTGCTGGATGTGATCGATCGCCCCCATGAGCGGCACTGCGGCCTGCTGGTGCCGCCGGTGACCTATCAGCCCGCGTGGCCGGAGGCCTACCGGGCCTTCAACTTCTACAGCCTGCACCGGCCGGGGACACCGGGCAATGAGCTGGACTGGCGGACCTGGGTGGTGGGGATCGCGTATGTGGACGGCCGGCCTTACGTGGCGGTGCTGATGCAGTTCTTCTGGGAGCCGTGAAAGGATCTCCCACCTTCTTCCCTTAGCGATCCTCCTCGGTGTAATAGGCGAGCCCCAGCACGCCCGGCCCGGCGTAAAGGCCCATCACGGGGGAGAAGGCGGTGAGGTAACACTCCCGGCAGTCGAAGCGGGCGAGGATCTGCTGCCGCAGGGCTTCCGCCTCCTCCAGGGCCGCCGCGTGGAAGACCGCCGCATGCACCGGCCGATCCCCCACATCCCGCGCCATTCGCTCGACCATCTCTTCGATGGCCCGACGCCGGGTGCGCACTTTCGACAGCACCTCGATGCGGCCGTTCTGCATGGTGAGGATCGGCTTGATCTGCAACACGTCCACCGCCAGGGCCGCGAGGGCCGGCGCCCGCCCGCTGCGGATGAGATAGGTCACCGTCTCCAGGACCGCGAAGAAGCGGAGGCGGGGGCGAAGGGCCTCCACCCGAGCGACGATCTCGTCCAGAGATGCTCCCCGCTCCGCAGCCCGGGCCGCCTCCAGCACGAGGAAGCCCTGGGCCATGGTGGCTGCCTGGCTGTCGATCACCCGGATGGGCACCTCGGGGACCATTTGGGCGGCCAGCAGGGCCGCGTTATACGTGCCGGTCATCGCCGCCGAAACATGAATGGAGACGATCCCCTCCGCCTGCCGGGCCAGCTCCCGATAGGTCTCCAGGAAATCCCCGACGGAGGGCTGAGAGGAGGTGGGCATGATGCCGGCACGCTGCCAGGCGTAAACCTCCTCCGCGGTCACATCGATGCCATCCCGGAAGATCCGTTCGCCCAGGATGATCCGCACGGGGACGATGCGAATCCCATAGGCCTCGACCAGCTCCGGGGGCAGACAGGCCACGCTATCGGTGACCACCGCGATCCTCGCCATGGCTCTCCCTCGAGGAAAGGATCCGGCAGGGCAGCGTCCCCGCGCCTCGAAGCGCCCGGCGCATGAGGACCCTGGGGCCCGTGGAAACCAGCGGGAGGGAAGGCTATGGTCGGCCCGGGCGGCGGAACATCCAGGCTTCCCAGGAAGCGACATCCCGGTCCAGCCAGAGACGCCGCCAGAGCACCCGCCGCCGCTCCGCAGGGTCCACCGGGAGCGGCTCCCGATTGGCCTCCAGGCGTTTGACCACAGTGATCCCCAGCATGCCCAGCGCCCCTGCCGCGACCTCCGACGGCCCGTTCAGGAGGAGGACAAAGCCCGGCAGGGCCGCGATGGCCAGGAGAGCCGTCACCGCGGTCAGACGCAGCCCTCGCCCGATGGCGAGGCCTCCCAGGATCCATAGCGCCCCGGGAGGGAACAGCACCCCCAGCCATCCGAGGAAGGGCCCGATGCCCCGACCGCCGTGGAAGCCCAGGAAGAGCGGCCAGTTATGACCCAGCACAGCGGCCAGGCCGGCGGCCACCGCCACGCCCCGGGGACGTCCCAGGCTCATGGCCAGGAGGGCCGGCGCGGCTCCCTTCAGGACATCCAGGAGGCCGACCGGGAGAAGGGCCCAGCGGGACACGTGGTAATACACCATGGTCGCGCTGATCGTGCGGCTGCCCCACTGCCGCAGATCCACCCTCCGCAGGAGACGGCCGGCGAGGTAAGCGGTGGGAATGGAGCCCAGAAGATAACCCAGCAGGATAAGTCCGAAATCCTCCATCGCTCCCTCCGCCCGTGAAAGCGCTTCGAGGCGCTGAAGGAGCAACCCCTTTTCAGCATACCCCGGATCACACGAACTTTCCAGAGCCTCTGCCGGGATTTCCCGCCCTCCCCAGAACGGGCGAAAATGAAGCCGGACGGGGACGGAGAAAGGCGCATCATCCCTTCACCACACAACGGAAGGAGGATTGGATGAGGGGAATCGGAGCTTGCGGGCGGATCGGGTTGTTGCTGATCCTCGGGTTCGGATGCCGGCCATCGCCCTTGCCGGCCTCCCCAACGATCCTCCCCTCGCCCACTCCGGCAGGCCAGCCATCCCCCGTGCCGGTTTCACCCACCGCCGTTCCTGCCCCTGCGACGCCGGGGGAGGAGATCCGTGAGCTCCGGCTCCGCAGCCCGGCCTTCGCGGATGGGGATCTGATTCCCGTGGCGTATACATGCACCGGAGCGGATCGCTCGCCTCCTCTGCGCTGGGACGCGCCCCCGCCGGGAACCCGCAGTCTGGCGCTGATCATGGACGATCCGGATGCGCCGGGAGGACGGTTCATCCATTGGGTGCTGTATCAGATCCCGCCGGATCGAACGGAGCTCCCGGAGGGCGTGCCGGCGGAGCCTGCGGTGGAAGGTATCGGGTTCCAGGGTCGGAACGACTTCGGGCGCATCGGATACGGGGGCCCATGCCCGCCGCCGGGCCCGGCCCACCGCTACCGGTTCACGCTCTACGCCCTGGACATCTCCCCGGATCTTCCGCCCGGCGCCGGCGCCGCAGCGGTGGAGCAGGCCATCCAGGGCCACATCCGGGGGATCGGGCGACTGATTGGGCGCTACGGGCGATGAGCCACGTTCACCGGGACGGTTATCCTCCCCCGGTCGCCGAAAGCAGCGCCACGACGCGATCGAGGATCGCCTCAGCGACGGCGGCTTTGCTCATCAGCGGGAGCGGCTCGATGCGGCCCCGGGCGTCGATGAGGGTGACCCGATTGGTGTCCACCGCGAACCCGGCCCCGGGCTCCGTCACATCGTTGGCGACGATGAGGTCCAGCCCTTTGGCCCGGAGCTTCGCCCGGGCGTTTTCCAGAAGATCGCGGGTTTCCGCAGCGAACCCCACGATCACATGGGGTTTGCCGGCGGAGGCGCGGCGGGCGGCCACGCCGGCCAGGATGTCCACCGTTGGGATCAGCTCCAGGGTGAGCCCTTCCCCCCGCTTGATTTTGAAAGGCTGGCTTTGGGCGGGGCGGTAATCCGCCACCGCGGCGGCCATCAGGAGGACATCGGCGGCTTCAGCTTCCCGCCAGACCGCCTCCGCCATCTCCGCGGCGGTCCCCACATCGATGCGGCGGGCCCCGACGGGGGTCTCCAGGGCGACCGGTCCGGCGATCAACACCACTTCCGCGCCGCGGTCCAGGGCGGCCTGGGCCAGGGCGAACCCCTGCTTCCCCGAGGATCGGTTCCCGACGAAGCGGACGGGGTCGATGGGCTCATAGGTGGGACCTGCGGTGACCACCACCCGGCGGCCGGCCAGCGGGCCGTTCCGTCCCAGCGCCCGGCGGATGTGCCCCAGGAGCTCTGCGGGCTCCACCATCCGTCCCCATCCCTCCAGGCCGGAAGCCATGCGGCCATAGGCGGGGCCGATGATCTCCACTCCCCGGGCCCGAAGCCGCGCCACGTTCTCCTGGGTCGCCGGATGGGCCCACATCCCCACGTCCATCGCGGGGGCCACCAGGATCGGCGCCCGGGCCGCCAAGCACAACGTGCTGAGCAGATCATCCGCCAGGCCATGGGCCATCTTGGCCAGGAAATCGGCCGTGGCCGGGGCGATCACCACCAGGTCCGCGGCCTCGCCCAGCGCGATATGGGGCAACGCGGTTTCCGGGGTGGGTGTCCAGAGATCGGTATACACCGGCCGGCCCGTGAGGGCCTGAAAGGTGAGCGGGGCGATGAAGCGCGTGGCGGCAGCGGTCATCACCACGTCCACCCGGGCGCCGGCCTGGGTCAGCTTGCTGGCCAGGTCCGCCGCCTTATACGCTGCGATCCCCCCTGTGATCCCCAGGACGATCCGTCGATCTTTCAAAACCGGGATCGGCTCCATCGGCTGTGCTCCGTCGGTTGCGGTCATCCGGGGCGATCCGTCGCCTCGTCTCCCTCCAGGAGGATCCGGTCGCCCTCCACGCCGGTGACCACCGCCAGGGATTCAATGGGCACGTTCAGAGGTCGCAGTCGGTCCCGCCCGCCCTCAAAGCGCTTCTCGATCACGGCGCCGATCCCGATCACCCGGGCGCCGGCGGCCTGGGCTAATCGGGCCAGCGCCAGGATGGTCGCCCCGGTGGCCAGGAAATCGTCGACGATCAGGACCCGATCCCCCGGCCGCAGATAGTCGGCGGCCACCAGCAACGTCACATCCCCGCCTTTCGTGTGGGAGGGGGCCGTCGCAAAGAAGATGTCGTCCCCCATGGTGAGCGGCTTGTGCTTGCGGGCGAAAACCAGAGGCACCCCCAGGGCGTAGGCGGTCATCAGCGCCGGCCCGATCCCGGAGATCTCCGCGGTCAGCACCTTGGTGGGCTCCAGATGACGGAACCGTCGGGCGAGCTCCTGCCCACAGGCGGCGATCAGGGCAGGGTCGATCTGGTGGTTCAAGAAGGCATCCACTTTGATGATGCCGTTCCCCAGATGACGTCCATAACGCCGGATCGCTTCTTTCAGCGCTTCCACCGGAAACCTCCCTCTGAAACGCTTTATACCGGATTCAGGCCGGGCGGAGATCTTCCGGCCCGAGCGGTGCTCTCAGAAGAAGTTTGACCTGAGCCCTGTGGAAGGGCAAGGGGGCCAAGAGAGGAAGCGCTCGGCTCACCGCCGCGGGCGCACGCGGATGAGGCCGAGGATCAGGCGGCGGGCGGTCGGATCGGCCCCCTCTCCGCTCACCGGCAACCGCTCCCCGGTCTCCAGCACATACATCCCGGCCTCCAGGAGATAGTCCCCGGCAGGCATCTCCGCCGGCAATCGAAGCACATAGCGATCCCGCAACGGCTGACCGGGGATCCAGTGGGTGGTCGGATACGCCCCCTCCAGGGGGACCTGATCGTCCTGAGCCCACACCGGGTTCCCGGTGGCCGGGTTCCAGGCCTCCCCGATCAAATGGGTGAACACCACATAGGAACGGGGGATCGGACCCTCCGCCTCCCAATAGAGGTCCAGAAACAGCGTATCCCCTGGCGCCGCCTCCGGCGGATTCCCCTCTCGGACTCCATACAGGCGATAACCCAGGAGCCGGATTCGATCCCCCAGGCGCGCGGACATCGGATGGGCGATCTCCGAGGGGGAAGGAGGAGGGATCGTCCCCTCCACCCGGAACGCCGGGATCGTCACCGATCCCTCTCCTTCCGCCTCAACCCGAACGACGTAATCTCCCGAAGGCGTGTAAGGGGTGACGGGAAGTTCCAGCGAACTCCGCCGGATCCCTGACCCCGCCGGGACATGGAGCTCCGTCCGAGCGACTTGCTGATCGGGCCTGCGGATCCATTCCACCGTTAGGGAGAGCGGACGGCCGGGCTGCAGGTAAAGGCCGATGCGCATGGTCTCTCCGGGCCGGAACACACGCCCCACCCGATCGTATCCGAGGAAGATTCCATGCGGATCCTTCAGGCGATGGATTTCGTTCAAGCGGGCCAGGTTCTCCGCAGGGACTGCAGTCTCCTGAGGAGAGGCCACATACAGGACCAGGCCGTTGTGACCGAAGGGGAACTCCAACGCACGGTGGAGATGGGCATCCAGCCACCGTTCCACCCAGCCCTCAGGGTCCTGGAGGTGGCTTTCCACCCGGGCCAGCCAGATCCGCGGATGGGCCCGGAGGATCTCCTCCAATTCCCCCTCCACCGTGTCCGATCGAACCGGGACAGCCTGCCGGGGGACCGGATACACCGGCGGGAGGCCGTTCGTCCCATCGATCCGCTCGTAGTAATACTGAAACTCCGGCGCGCGGTCCCCAGAGACCAGGATCACGCCATCCCCGGGTCGGGCGTAAACCCGGATCAGGAAGGGAAGAAGGGCCGGATCCGCCCGCCAGTGGCGGCTGGCGTAATACGCTGGGAGCGAGGCCAGCGATAGGCCGAAGGCGCCCAGCGCCAGCACAAGGGCGAAAGGTCGGAGGCGGGGGATGGAGAAAGCCCGGGCGATGGAGAACGCCAGCAAGAGGCTGAAGTAAGGCAGAGCGGGGAGGAAGTAACGCGCCTCCAGGCGGGGCGTATACAGGAAAGACCGGGGGCGGGTGATCAGCCAGACCGCAACGGGCTGGAGGGCCAGCCCGACGCTGAGCAGGGCCAGAGGAAACAGATCCCGTATCCGGCGCGTCGCGCGCACGGCTTCCCGCGCGGCGACGGCGATCCCGGGGAGCATCCCGGCGATCAGGACCACAGCGGGCCCGGCCCATCGCTCCACATAGGTCGAGATCCCCGTCGTCCAGAGCACCGCGCTCAACTGCAACACGGCGGACCACCCGGGGGGCGGACCGCCCGCCGACCAGGTGGCCATGCGAGGCAGGGCGAAGGCGAGCCACCCGAGCATCAGGAGCGCGAGCGTCCCGTGGGCGAGCAGCCATCGCGGCCAAGCGCGCCGGGGGATGGCCCACAGCAGGCTGAGGCTCTGGGGGATCCAGGCGAAGAGGGCCAGGTAGACCGAGAAGAGGGCGATGGAGCTGCTCAGCGCCCACGCGCCCCATATCCGGAAGGAGCCCGGTTTCCATGCGACCCGCAGCGCAAAGAACGCGGAGAGGGCGATCCCAAGGGCCGCCAGGGCATACATCCGGGTTTCCTGGGACCACCAGATGTGAAAACGGGAGAGGCCCAGAAGCCAGAGGGCGAGGAGTTGGACGCCGGGTCCGCCCAGCCGGCGGCCGGCAACCCCCGCTGCAGCCACGGTGAGGACCCCGAAGGCCACCGATGGGAATCGAGCGGCGAACTCCCCATCCCCCGCCAGTCGGATCCAGGGCCAGAGCAGCATATAGTAAAGCGGCGGGTGAGTGTCCCGCGCCGTCCCCCCAATCATCTCGGGGAACGGACGGCGGGCCAGCCCGATGGTGAACCCTTCGTCCCACCAGACGTTTGCCTCGCCCAGGCGATGGACGCGCAGGGCGAATGCAACCAGCAACCCCGCAAGGGCCAGGACACGGTATGCCGCCCCGCTCTTCAACTCGCCGCTTCGAGAGGAGCTCATGGCAGATCAATTGCTGCAAGTGGAATGACTCGATCTTCTTGAGGGACAAACATGCCCGAGTGGAAATTCACGCGCTCGCCGGTATCCAATCGGTAAACCCCTAATCCGATTCGGTAAGCGCCGGGGGATGCTGTCGGAGATATGGGAAGGCGCCGGATATCCTGCACGCTGGCACCCACGCGCATCCAGCGCGGCGGCAACGTCTTGCCGATGAGATAGCCATCCTCCTGGGCCACCAGACGACCGTCGGGCCCATAGAGGTGAAGGAAAACCGTCCAGTCCTCATGAACCGGAGCGCGAAGCGCCCAGGTCGTCAGAACAATCAGCTCCCCTTTTCCCCGCTCCACGGATGCTTCGCACAGAACCAGCGACCCCGGCCCGAAAGATGCCCACTCGAACTGACACGGCCTGCGGCCACCGACTCGCACGAGACGCAAGGATCCCTCAGTTCGATAATCCACCCGGAAAACGGCGTCCGCGCGTTGCACGATCTCCGCCATTCCTTCCCAGCCCGGCCAGGATCCCAGCGTCCCATACCGGAAGCGCCACGGTTGCAGAACGTCCGGGAATGAGAGGGGAAGGACTTCCCATGATTCCCCCAGATTAGCGTGCAAGAACGCCCCGATGCCCACATAGTCTGGGATGAGAGGGATCCCTTCGTGGCCGAATGGATAGCGCTCCGATGAGCTGGCCAGCCAACTGGGATAATTGATGAACACAAGCGTGGAACCAGGGGGAACCTCCCGCACCTGTCTCAAGGTTTCCCGGACCAGAGCGCCGCCTGCCTTCATCTGCTCAAGCATGTCCTTTAGGAAAGCGCCATGGGCAAGGGCCACGGCACCGATTCCAACAGCGGCGAGGATCCTCCCCCATGAAGGGCGCCGGGCAAGCCACTGTATCCCCTCAGCCCAGATCCAGGCCGCTCCCGCTGCCCCCAGATACATCAAGCGGGGGCCGTCCATGACATACACGAAGGGTCGCGTCAGCAGCGCCGGAAGCACCGCCAGCCCATACCATCCCACTCCTACCACCCAGACTGATATGTAACCGGACTGATAAAACACAAAAGCCAGCGCCCCCAGGACGATCAGCCCCAGTAAGGCCAGCGCCGCAGACCCGGCCGGCCAGCCAGCGGGGATCGCCTGAGGAAGCGGGGTGATCAGTCCTTGAAGGAAATAAAGCGCGTTCCGTCCCCAATCCGCAACCGGTAGGCCTCGCATCGCCTTTCCGGGCCCAGCAAGGGAAACCCAGAGCGCCAGGGAGGCCATAGGGAGCATTCCATAGATCCAGGCACAGATCCGAACGCGGGAATCAGTAGCCACAAGGCGCTTACCAGATAACACCGTCGCCAAGCAGACCAGCCAGCCCGCCATGACGCCGTGCTCGGCCGCGAAGGAGGCCAGCACCACCGGGAAAAGCGCTCCAACCATCCCACGCAGAGTATGGGTAGAAGCCAGCAGGGCCCCCAATAGAGCAAGGAAGGCAACCAGCGGATGAATCAGAGCGCTTGGATAAATCACCGCCTGCAAGCTGAACGGGAATAGAAGAAACCAAAACGCCGCCAGGAGCGCAGCCCATCGTGACCCGGATCCGGAGATGCGCCGATACAGGAGGCCCACCAGAGCGGCGTTGAAAATGTGCAACGTCAATCCCAATCCCCGAAGGGCGAAGACAGCACCCTCCCTCCATAACAGGTCTGCCGCCTTCCAGAGCGTGAGGCCGAGGGGTCGGTAGTAACCCACCGGCCAGCGAAGAGAGGTCCAGATCTCAGCCCATCGGGCATCCCGCGCCGCCCGCAGGACAACCGGATCGTCGAACAAATAGGGGAGAGACAGGAAAGGTCCGAAGAGCCCCCACCCCAACCCGCCCAGAAGCAATAAGGTGGCGAGCCGGAACCCCAGAGAACGCACTCGATGACTCTCTTGACGGACCGTGTTCACCCCTCAATCCTCTCCGGCAGATCCCTCGCCCTCCTCCTCCCCTCCCTCGCCTTCGCCGGCCAGCTCGGGCATCGCCTTCTCGATCTCCTCCGGCGTCTGGCCGGCCTCCAGGCGCTCGATGACCTCCTCGAACTCCGGGCCCAGATCCCCCAGCTCCTCCCCCAGCTCCTGGGTCATCCGCCGCATCCAGCGGCCGATGGAGCGAGGATCCTTCTCGTCCACATCCCCGATCCAGTCCGCGTCCGCCAAAGACTCCAGCCGCGCCTCCTCCGAGCGAAGCACCCGAACCCGGGAGATCAGACGGACCAGATCGGAGCTCCCACAGTAGGTGCAGGTGACCTGGCTGTGGTCGACCTCCGAAAAAGTGCGGAAGAAAGCCGTGACCCGACGCCGGCACCGACGGCAACGATACTCATAGATCGGCATGCGGAACCCTCCCCAACAGGATTCCACCGTGGAGGCAATTTCTGATTATAGCCCGGTCCAAGGGGTCCGGCGGGGAGCGCCCGGGTTCAGGTAAAATGAGAAGCGATCCCACCGCATGCGGAGCGAGATGAGCAAACGGGAAGGCGCGGAAACCATGGAAACGGTTTTCTCTCCGGCCGTCACCCTTGAGGGGCTGGCCCAGCGCCCGACCCAGCCCCTCGTGGTGGTGATCTCCGGACCCTCCGGGGCCGGGAAGGACTCCCTGATCCGGCGGATGAAGGAGCTACAGGTCCCCTTTCACTTCGTGGTCACCGCCACCTCCCGTCCCCCGCGCCCCGGCGAGGTCGACGGCGTGGATTACCATTTCCTTTCCCGGGAACGGTTCGAGGCCGGTATCCGGGCCGGGGAGTTCCTGGAATACGCGGTGGTCTACGGGGATTACAAGGGCATCCCCCGCTGGGAGATCGAGAACGCCCTGGCCAGCGGTAAGGATGTGATCCTGCGGGTGGATGTGCAGGGCGCCGCCACCCTCCGCCGCCTGATCCCCGAAGCGGTGTTCATCTTCGTCATCCCTTCCTCCCGGGAGGAGCTCATCGAGCGCCTGCGCGCCCGCGGCACCGAGAGCCCGGAATCCATCGCCCGGAGGCTCCAGGCGGTGGAGGAGGAATTAAAGCACTGGGCGGAGTTCGATTACGTGGTCGTCAACCGGAACCAGCATCTGGACGAGGCGGTGGCGGACATCCTGGCGATCATCCGCGCGGAGCACTGTCGAGCACGTCCTCGGGCGGCCCATCGGGAACCCATGGATCCTCAACCCGGCGCCCCTCCGTCCTCTCCGCCGCCGCCCCGGTGAAGACCGTAACCTCGTGCGCTCCGGAAAGGGGACCCGTCCATGACGGGGACAGGAGACCTGTTCACACACGGGCGGGCGGAGGCCTGGAAGCGGGAAGCTCCTCTGGCGGCCCGCCTCCGGCCCCGGCGCCTGGAGGAGTTCCTCGGCCAGGACCACCTGATCGGGCCCGGAGCCCCGCTCCGGCGCTTGATCGAAGAGGGCAAACTGCTCAACTCCATGATCTTTTGGGGTCCCCCGGGCACGGGCAAAACCACCCTGGCCCTGCTCATCGCTCAGGCTGCCGGCGCCCATGTGGAAAACCTGAGCGCGGTCACCGCCGGGCTCGCCGATCTGCGCCGGGTGATCCAGGAAGCCCGCGAACGCCGCCGCCTCTACGGCCAGCGCACCCTCCTCATCGTCGATGAGCTCCACCGCTTCAACCGGGTCCAGCAAGACGCCCTGCTTCCTCACGTGGAGGACGGGACGGTGGTCTTCATCGGCATCACCACCGAGAACCCTTACTTCGCCGTCGTCCCCGCCCTGGTCTCCCGCTCCCGGGTGTTCTCGTTCCGTCCCCTCACCGAGGAGGAGATCCTGGCTCTGCTGCGCCGCGCCCTGACCGATGCCGAGAACGGCTACGGCGGACAGCCCATCGAGATCCCGGAGGAAGTCCTCCGCTTCTGGGCCCGGCTCAGCGAAGGGGACGCCCGCAGCGCTCTGAACGCCCTGGAGCTGGCGGTCAGCGCCACCGCCCCCGGACCGGACGGGGTGATCCGCATCACGATGGACATCGCCCAGGCAGTGGTCCAGCGGCGAGCCCTGGCCTACGACCGGGAAGCTCATTACGATACGATCAGCGCCTTCATCAAGTCCATCCGGGGCAGCGACCCCGACGCCGCCCTGTTCTGGCTGGCGAAGATGGTGGACGCCGGGGAGGATCCCCGCTTCATCATGCGACGCCTGCTGATCCTGGCAGCGGAGGACATCGGGCTGGCGGATCCCATGGCCATTGTGGTCACGGCGGCGTGCGCCCAGGCCCTGGAGTGGGTGGGGATGCCGGAGGCAGCCTACCACCTCGCGGAGGCCACCCTCTACCTGGCCACCGCCCCTAAAAGCAACAGCGCCGGAGCCTATTTCCGGGCCCTGGAGTTCCTGCGAGCGCATGGAGCCGGCGAGGTTCCCGCGCACCTCAAGGACGCCAGCCGGGACGCGGAGGCCCTGGGCCACGGCCAGGGCTATCAATATCCCCACGAGTTCCCGGGGCACTTCATCCGCCAGTCCTACTGGCCCGTCGGCCTCCCCCGGGTCCGGTTCTACAGGCCCTCGGATCAGGGCTACGAACGGGAGATCGCCGAGCGCCTCCGCCGCTGGTGGGGCGCCCTTGAAGGACCGGAGCCCTCCTCCATCCCGTCCGAGGGAACGTGAGCGCATCCCGGCCCCAGGATGAACCCGGTGCCGGGTTGGAATCCGAAAGACGAAACATGGGAGGCAGGATTGGCCCGGACGATCGCCGTTGTCAGCCAGAAAGGGGGAGTGGGCAAAACCACCACGGTGGTTCATCTGGGGGTGGCCCTGGCGGAACGGGGAGCGCCCACCCTGCTGGTGGATCTGGATCCTCAAGCGGCCCTGACGGCGGCCTTCGGGATCAACGAGGACCTCCCCTCCGGCATCGAGGCCGCGCTGCTCAGAGGCATCGCCCTGGCCCAGGTGATCCGGAGCATACGCCCGGGTCTGGATCTGGCCCCCGCCACCTTCCAGCTCCATCAGGCGGAGATGAGCCTGCATCAACGGCCCCGCTGGCAACATCGGCTCCGGGAGGTCCTGCGGCCGGCCCAGGAACGCTACGCCTACATCCTGATCGATGCGCCGCCCGGCCTGGGCCCGCTGACGGTGAACGCCCTCACGGCCGCCGACGCCTTCCTGGTGCCCATCCGGCCGGACTATCTATCGCTCCGTAGCCTCAAGGGCCTGCTGATCGCGGTGGGGCGGCTGCGTCAGCAACTGGGGCTCTCCCTGGAGCTTCTGGGCATCCTCCCGACGATGGTCCAGCTCCACGTCCGACACCATCGGGATGTGCTCTCGGAGCTGACCGCCGCCTTCGGTCGGAAGGTGTTCCCGGTTTTCATCCCCCAGACCATCCGCTTCGCGGAGGCACCGGTGGCCGGCAAAAGCCTCCTGGAGCTCATGGCCAGCCACCCCGGCGCCCAGGCCTACCGTCGCCTGGCCGCCCTCATCGACGAGACCCGCCCGAAAGCCCGCTGAAGCCCGGCCCTGGATCCAGCCCGCAAGCCCTTCTCACCCGATCGATCCCGCCCGGGATCCAGGCGCCCAGCACAGCAACCCCTCTTGTTCGGCCGCTCGAACCTGCGGAAGCCATCTTCACCTGGGCGAGGAGAACGGTTCCCGCAAGCACCTCTCCCTCCAGCAGCCGGGCCACCTGATCGCTGTGCGCCTCCTGAACATAACGCTTGACCAGGGCGCTGGTGTCCAGATACAGGACTCTCATTCCCGATCCTCCAGAACCAGTTCCGCAAGCGTCCCCGGACCATGAAGCCGGACTGCGGGTTGATAGGGGGGCAGCAGGTGGCCATTCCACTCGATCAGCCCCGCACGCATCAATTGAATCATGCGGCCTCGAGGATCTTCGGAGAAGGGAAGGATCTGCCCAATCGGCTCACCGCGTTCCATCAGGATGATTGTCTCTCCTTCTTTGACTCGCTGAAGGTAATATCCCAGACGATCCCTGAACTGACGAAGGCCCAAGCGGATCACGCCCATGTCGCACTCCTCCTGGTTGGCATCCTCGTAACTCATGATAGCCCAATCTACATTAGCGGTCCCCTTTGCTCCCCCGAGCAAAAGGCGAACAGTAAAGTCTATAGAGCGATCAGGCCCCGGCGCAGGCCCTGGCGGACGGCCTCGGCGCGGTTGGCGGCGTGAAGCTTGCGATAGATGGAGGAGACGTGGAACTTCACGGTGCGCTCGCGGATGCCCAGCCGGGCCGCGATCTCTTTGTTGGCCAGGCCGTCGGCCAGCAGCCGCAGGATCTCCAGCTCCCGGGGCGTGAGCGGCTCGCCCGGCTCTTCGATGTCCCCCAGCCGCGCCTCGAACCCGGGCATCAAACGGGGATCGATCACAATGAGCCCTTCCGCCAGGGCCCGCACAGCCGCCCGCAGCGCCTCCGCCGGGGTCTCGAGGAAAAGCACTCCATAAACCGGAAGCCATGCCCCGAAGGAGAGCAACCGCTCCCCCTCCTCCGGATCCTCCACCAGAAAGAGGGCTGCCGGCCCCTCGCCGGGCAGCCCTCGCCCTGTCCATCCCATATCCCGGGACGGGAACGCCCCGGCCACGACCACAACCTCCGCGCTGGAGCGCCCCAGATCCGTCAGGGAGGAGGCCTCCTGCACCACCCGGATCTCCTCCCCCTCCAGCATCGCGCGCAGACCGGCCCGGAGGGCCGGAACGGCCGCCACGACGGCCACGCGGATCATCCGTTCCCCTCCCGGATCAACCCATCTACCGCGTCCGCCGGGACCGCCAGGCTTTGATCCCCGCCCACCACCATCGCGCTCACCCCCACCACCCGTCCCCAGGCGTCCAGCAACGGGCCACCGGAGTTCCCCGGCGCCAGCGCCGCATCCGTGCGCAACAGACGGAGCGTCCCGCGCGGGCCGCCGGTTCGGACGGTCACCCATCCGCTGAACACCCCCAGGGTGACGGAATAAGGCTCGCCCCATGGATGCCCCAGGGCCAGCATCAGGGATCCCACCCGAAGCGTGGCCGGATCGCGAAGGGGAAGCGCGGGCCCCACCGGCTGTGGGAGCCGGAGCACCGCCAGATCCAGCTCCGGCTCCACGATCACCGGAACCGCGGGCAGGTGCGCTCCCGTCCACAGGGTCACCCGATGCGGCCCGCGGGCGAGCAGGTGGGCGCTGGTGACCACAAGCCCCGGCCGCGCGAGGAAGCCGGCCCCGAACCCCCCGCGGCCGTTCCACACCCGCACGACGCCCGGGATCACCTGCTCCAGGACGGCCCCCAGGGCGGCATCCACCGCCGCCGGAAGCCCCGCCACGGTCCACCCCGGAAAGGCCATTGTGCTTCCTCCCGTGTCTCCCGACGCTCCCCCACGATCAGCGACAGCGTCCGCCGCTCCTCCCCCCGGAGCACCTCCACCTCAACCGGGCGACCCACCACATCCCCGAAGAGCTGGGCCTGGAGATCCTCCGCATCCTGGACCGGATGGCCCTGGAAGGCCGTCAGGATGTCCCCCGGGCGCAACCCGGCCTGGGCTGCCGGGCTCCCCTCCTCCACCCCCACGATCAGCAACCCATGGGATTGAGGACGTCCCAGGGCCGCCTGCTGCGCCGGGGCGAGGGGAACCGATTGCGTGCGGACGCCCAGGTAGCCCCGGCGGACCTGTCCTTCGCGGGCCAGGGCCTCCGCCACCCGCCAGGCCAGCCGGATGGGGATGGACAGCGGGATCCCGGCCAGGCCGGAGGTGTTGATCCCGACCGCCCGCCCTTCCCCATCGATCAGCGGGCCTCCCGAGAAGCCCGGATACATGGTGGCATCGGTGCGCAGATAGCGCTCCAGCCATCCGCCCCAGGGCGTGCGGAGCGGACCGCCGACCGCGGTGATCACCCCCAGGCTGGCCTGGATGCCCTCCGGGGTGGGCCGCCCCAGGGCCAGGACGATCTGGCCCACCCGGGGTTCCCTCTCCGCGATCTCCAGCACCGGAACCGATCCCTCGGATACCCGCAACAGCGCCAGATCCGTGGCGGGGTCCCGGCCGATGCGGACGGCTGTCCGCTCCCGGCCGTCCGGCAACACCACCCGGATCTCCTCTCGCTCGATGACATGGTCCGCCGTCAGCACCAGGTCTGCCGCGTAGCCGACCCCGCTGGCTGGCCAGCGATCCCGCGCGTCCACTGTGACCGTGGCCGCCGCCCCTCGCGCGGCGGCCTCTGCCAGGGCCTCCGACAAGGCGACCAACGGATTCGGAAACTCGCGCTCCATTGGGACCTCCTTTTGTTTCGGTTGCCCGGGGAGCGAGGCCGATCGCCTCTCCTCCTTCGGGTCTCCACGCTCAGCATACCGTGGGGATCCTCCCAGCGCCCCGGCCATGCGGACAGGAGAGATCCCGGACTTTTTGTTTCGGTTGCCCGGGGAGCGAGGCCGATCGCCTCTCCTCCTTCGGGTCTCCACGCTCAGCATACCGTGGGGATCCTCCCAGCGCCCCGGCCATGCGGACAGGAGAGATCCCGGACTTGCGGGCAATCCCCATCGCTTCGCAGAAGCGGCTTTCGACACGACCCTTGCCGTCTCGAGGAAGGCAGTTCAGGGCCAAAGCGCCCTGCGTAAGCCGAAATTCATCCCGGCATCCGTATTGTAGGAGCGGCTTCAGCCGCGACCCTCGCGCTATCGAAGACAGAGGTTCGGGATGGAAGCCCCTCCCACAAGAAAGCAACCTTCGCCTTCTGGAAGACGGAGATTCGAGGCTAAAGCCCCTCCTACCAAAAAGATCACCACCTATAGGAGCGGCTTCAGCCGCGACCTTTACGTCATCGAAAACCAGAGGCTGGGAGTTGCCGGAGCGGCTTCCGTCGCAACCCTTGCGTCATCGAGGACGGAGGTTCGGGGCTAAAGCCCCTTCTACAACAGAAACGGATTTTCGTAGGAGCGGCTTCAGCCGCGAACTCCTTGCGGGATCAAGAACATGCGATTTGGGACTAAAGCTTCTCTCACAGGAAGCACCGATCACACAGGACCCTGCCCGTTGATAGGGGAGCAAATCGATCCCGGCGAAAGCCATGCCCGTCGGGAAACAAAGGCGTTGTGGGGCTTTTGTAGGCCGAAATTCCTTTCGGCCTATATCCAGGGGGTAGAGAGACGCGCACCGTTTAGAAGGATACGTTTTCAGAAAGGGATTCAGGCCTCTGGGTTGGAGAGGGACCAGCAGGCGATCGGGGATGCGCGCGGATTCTCTGAGATCGGATGCGGAGCCTTCCCTGCGTTCACCCCAGCCCGCGATAAACTTCGAGGGTACGCCGGGCGGTCTCCTGCCAGGAGAACTGCCCGGCGCGCGCCCGCGCCGCCGCCCGCCACACGGGATCCTCGGCCCTTTGCCAGGCGACCTCGAGGACGCGGACCATCCCCTCCACATCCCGGGGATCGAAGAACATCGCCGCCTCCCCCGCCACCTCCCGCAACGCCGGGATGTCCGAACACGCCACCGGCACCCCGCAGGCCATCGCCTCCAGGACCGGCAGGCCGAAACCCTCCCAGAGGGAAGGGAAAACGAACAGCCGCGCGCCGGTGTAGAGGGCCGGCAGATCCTCCTCAGGGACCATCCCCAGATCCCGCGCGCCCGGCCGGAGCCGCAGCGGGTAACGGGGATCCCGCGGGCCGGCCAGGATCAGCGTCGCCGATGAATCCGGAAGCCGCTCCCGCACGCGCGCCCATGCCTCCAGCAATCGATCGATGTTCTTCGATGGCTTGTTCACCCCCACCCAGAGGGCATACGGCGGCCGGATGCCGTAATGAGAAAGGGCCTCCGCCACCTCCTGGGGAGGGCGCGGGAAGAAATGGGGGTCGGCCGCTTCAGGGGTCACCGCCACCCGGCCGCGGGGGACGCCGAAGAGGCGGAACAAGTCTTCCTGCGTGGCCCGGGAGATCACGAAGACCGCATCCGCCCGGGCCAGGACGCATCGATGCCAGAACCGATAGAGCCACCGCTGGAGCGCGGACCAGGCGGCGGGCAGGCGCAGCGGGGCGAAATCATGCAACGTCACCGCGAGCGGAGCCGACCGCCGGAGCAGACCCAGGGGGACCGCATAGTGGGGCACGTGGACCAGGGCCTCCGGCCATCGCCGGAGAAGCCAGGGGATCGCCCAATGCTCCGCCGGCGCAAAAGGAGGGATGGAAACCGGGATCCGCTGCACGGCCGGGAACCGATCCAGCGCCCGCAGATCCCAGCGTCGGTTGGGCGCTTGCGGCACGTAGAGCAGACGCAGCCGCAGACCCGGCTCCAGCGAGAGCATGGCTTCCAGCAGGCGGAAGGCGTAGCGTCCGATCCCCGGGAAGCGATCCTGGATCACCCGGCCGTCGAACACCACCTCCATCCCCGGGCTCTCCCTTACGAGCCGGACGCCCGCTCATACAGCTCGACCAGCACCCCGAAGGCGCTGCGGGGGTGGATGAAGGCATACCGCGTCCCATCGCTCCCCACCAGGGGGGATTCATGGATGAGCTGCACGCCGGCCTCCTTCAGCCGCTTCAAGGTCCCATCCAGATCCTCCACCTCCACGCAAATGTGATGCAGGCCCGGGCCCCGACGGGCCAGGAACTTCGCGACGCCGGACTCTGGATCCGTGGGCTGCACCAGCTCAATTTCTCCCCCTTCCATGGGGAAGAAAGCCACGCGGACCTGCTCGGCCGGAACGTCCGCCACCCGCGCCAGGGGCAGGCCCAGCAGATCCCGGAAGAAGGGCAGGGCCGCTTCGAGATCCTCCACCACGATAGCGACGTGGTTCAGCCGCGGCATCCGCAACCTCCCGTTCGGGGATTCTCGGCGATCATCCGGGGCCCAGCCAACCGCGCGAAGACTTCATGGGTCCCTCCGGATGGAGGAAACCGGCTCCTCCCAGCGGGCGGCTTCCCGGCCTCTGAGGGCGTGCCCCATCGGCCATCCCCCTGCTCCAAGCCAGGCGCCCGCGCTGTCGATGAGGACGTCCCAGCCGCTGGGGTGACGCCCGGGGACTACGCTTTGATGGACCTCGTCGGTGATCGCATAGAGGACGGCCCACAGCCATCCCAGCAGGCCCGGGCGCCTCACGGGCTCCGCCTGCAGCGCCCAGCGGGCCAGCGCAGCCAGGATCGCGTATTCCAGGGCGTGGGCGGTTTTCTTAAGGAGCGTGTCCAGCCACGGCTCGGGAGCCTGGGGCAGATGGGGCTGGGCGGACAGGAGGAAGATCACCCCCATCCAGGCCAGGGTGAGGGCCCAGCGGACCCCGCGGGGGGCCTCTCGCGCAGCCCGTTCAAGGACGCGCCGTCGCTCGCTCCACGGCGTAGGCATAAGCCTGCTCCAGGGTCGGCATCCGGTGTTCCCACTGATGGGCGGCGAGGATCATCCGTCGCGCGTTCTCCCCCATCCGCCACGCCTCCTCCGGGCGCTGCAGCAACATCCAGGCCGCCTCGACCATGGCCGCCGCATCCCCGGGGGAGACCAGCCATCCGGTCTCCCCGTGACGGATGTATTCGGGGACCTGACCCACGGCGTCGGCCACCACCGGGAGCCCGACGGCGAGCAGGTCGATGAGCTTCATCGGACACTTGGCCCGGTTGATCAGGTCGTCGTCCATGAGATAAAGGGCCACATGACCCCGGGCCAGGACCTCCGGGAGTCGGGCGGGTTCCACCCAGCCTTCCCAGTGGACCCGCCCGCTCAGGCCGGCCTCGGCGAGGGCGACGCGAAACCGCTCCTCCTCATCACCGAGCGCTTTGCCTACATAAAGAAAGACGAGATCCTCCGCGCGCCGGGCCAGCTCCCCCATCACATACACGAGGCGCTCCAGGCGGAACTCCAGGAAACGGGTGTAGAGGACGACACAAGGCGGTCCCGGGGGTTGCGCCCGCGGCGGGGCGTGGAGGAGGGCAGCGTTGGGCACATAGAACACCCGGCGGCGCGGGATCCCCATCGCCCAGGCGAGGGTCTCCAGAGCGCGGCTGGCCACCGTCAGGGCGTCCGCGCGGGTCATCCCCCATCGCTCCTGCCAGGCGAACAGACGCCGCTGCCAGGGCGTATAGGGGTTCCGATCGTTCCATCCCCCCGGGCCCTCCCAGTCATCGGTGTCCACCACCAGGGCACCCCGAAAGCGCCCCGCCCGGCGCAACTGATGGAGGATCCAGTGGACAAACCCGGCGTAGGCTTTGGGTTTGAAGGCGTGCACCACATCCGGCCGCTCGCGGAGGATCAGGCAGACCATCCAGTGGGTCCAGGCGAGGGGTGGCCACGCCCGTGGAGGGAGCGACGCGTAGAGGATGCGCACGCCCTCCTCCTCCCAGGTCCGTCCCGCGTCCTCGACGTTCGGCCAGGGCGGCAACACCAGGACCACCCGGTGGCCCCGGCGGGCCAGGGCCTTCGCCATCGGCAGCGCCCGCGCCGCCATCGTCCCTCGCGGGCGCAGGCCGAAGGGGCCGACCATCACCACGGTCCAGGACATCTGCTCCCCTGACCTCGTCCCCAGCGGATTCATTCCACCGTAACGCTTTTGGCCAGGTTGCGGGGCTGATCCACATCGCATCCGCGCAGCACCGCGATATGGTAGGCCAGCAATTGCAACGGCACCACCGCCACCACCGGCTGAAGCCAGCGGGGAGCATGCGGCACCGAGAGGACCACATCGGCGCGCGCGGATGCCGCCCGGTCGCCGTCGGTGACCAGAGCGATCACCTGCCCCCGGCGGGCCCGCACCTGCTCCATCTGGCTGAGCATCTTCTCATAAGTCACGGGGTCCTGCAACGCCAGGGCCACCGTCGGCATGCGCTCATCGATCAGGGCGATGGGCCCGTGCTTCATCTCCCCCGCCGGATACCCCTCCGCGTGGATGTAGCTGAGCTCCTTCAGCTTGAGCGCCCCCTCCAGGGCGATGGGGTAAAGCAACCCTCGCCCCAGGTAGAGGAAGTCCTCATAGCGGTAAAAGGCCCGGGCGACCTCCACCACCTCGGCCTCCCGGTCCAGGACCCGGCCCAGGAGGTCGGGCAGGCGGGCCAGCTCGCGGACGTGCTCGCGAAGCTCCTCCGGGCTCAGGGTCCCCCGCAGCTCGGCCAGCCGCAGGGCCAGCAGCAGCTCGTCCACGATGGAGGTCGTGAAGGCTTTGGAGGAAGCCACCCCGATCTCGGGGCCGGCGTGCATCAGGATGCAGGCATCCGCCATGCGGTGGGCCTGGGAGCCGATGACGTTGACGATGCTCCACAACCGCGCGCCCCCCTCCCGCGCTCGCTCCATCGCCGCCAGAGTGTCCACGGTCTCCCCGCTCTGGGAGATGGCCAGCACCACCGTGTCCGCATCCAGCACGGGGTCGCGATAGCGGAACTCGCTGCCGTAATCGACCTCGGTGGGGATGCGGGCCAGGGATTCAAAGTAGAACTTGCCCACCAGCCCGGCATAATAGGAAGTGCCGCAGGCCACGATCACGATGCGGGAGATGCGCCGCGCCGCCTCGGGGCTCAGCGGGACCTCCTCCAGCGTCACCCGGCCGCGCTCGAAATCCACCCGTCCCCGCAGCGTATCCGTGACGGCCCGGGGCTGCTCGTGGATTTCCTTATGCATAAAGTGCCGGTAGGGCCCCTTGGCCGCCGCCACGGGATCCCAGGGGATGGTCTGCACCGGCAGGTGCACCGGCTCCCCCTCCAAAGTCCACACCCGGACGTCGTCCCGGCGCACCACGGCCATCTGGCGGCTCTCCAGGAAGAGCATGCGGCGGGTGTGCTCCAGGATGGCCGGGATGTCCGAGGCGACGAACATCTCCCCCTCTCCCAGGCCGATCACCACCCCTCCGGCGTTGCCGATGCGGACGGCGATGAGGCGATCGGGGTGGTCGGCGGAGAGGACGACGATGGCATGGGCGCCCTGCAGAGCCTGGAAGGCGCGGCGGGCGGCGGTCTCCAGGTCGGCCCCGGCGCGGAGGTGCGCCTCGATGAGATGGGCGATGACCTCGGTGTCCGTCTCCGAGGTGAAGCGATGGCCCTCCGCCTGGAGGGCCTGGCGCAGCTCGAGGAAGTTCTCCACGATCCCGTTGTGGATCACGGCGATGCGCCCCGTGCAATCCCGGTGCGGGTGGGCGTTATGATCCGCGGGGGCGCCGTGAGTCGCCCAGCGGGTGTGGCCCATCCCGATGAACCCGGAGGCCGGCTCCGCTTCCAGCAGATCCATCAGCTGGCGGATCTTCCCCGCGCGCCGCCGGACCTCCAGCCGGCCGTCCTGGACCACCACCAGCCCGGCGGAGTCGTAGCCCCGGTATTCCAGCCGTCTCAGGCCCTCGATCAGGATGGGCACCGCATCCCGGTGCCCGACGTATCCGACAATGCCGCACATGGCAGCCTCCCGAAATGAAGGGGGAATTTTCCGGAAGACCATCCTTCGCCCTTCCCGGGCCAGCGTCCGGCCGGGAGGGCCTGTCAGGAGGATCGATCGAGGGCCGCTGCCGGCCGTTTTGTCCCGCCGGTTGCCCGGCGGTTTTGTCGGCCGGCTTCTGGAGGGGGGAAGTAGGGGTCGCGGCCGGACCCCTGGCGGCATCCGCCGAAGCCTCGATTTTCCCCGGCTCAGAAGCCGGGTTAGCCCCGCCGGAGCGGGGAACCGCCTCCCTCGTCACCCGCGGGAGATCTCCCACGGGCCAGGCGCTGGCTTCCCCCCGGATCCCCGCCTGACCATTACGAACCTCCTGAAGACTTGCAGGTTGTCCTGCGATTTTAGAACACGCCCCCGATCAACCGAAGGCTGCGTGCAAAGCACAAAGGGCCACGCGCAAGTCTTTCCAGAACCTCTGGAAGGATTGATCCATCCTCTCCGGCCTCAACACCTCCGCGATCGCCTCGCCGTATTCCGCGCCGCCCAGGATCGGCTCCACCCCCGCCGCACGGATCGCATCGCGCAGCGCATTTTTATACCGATCGCGCTCACATTTGTAACGGAGAGGGCGTGGGCGAGCCCCTGGCACCACCCGAGGAAGCGCTTCGGCGTCCTCCAGATACCAGCGCTCGATGTGAGGATCCGGAACCGCACAAACCAAGCACAAAAGACGGGGCTCGATCCGAACCGCTTCCCCCTCCAGCTGACGACGGACTTGCGCAGCGCCTCTGCAATCCCCATCCACTACAACAACCAGCACATCCGGTTGTGGCACCCACCCTTTCCGAATCTCTTTGAGGAATTGTCGCCACTCGCTCCAGACCTTGCTTCCATGAGTTGCGTTCCGAACATCCTCTTCGATCTCCACCCCGCACTCCCGAGCAACCCTCTTCGTCAGGCTCCGCACAAAGCGCTCATGAGCGATATCCTCAAAGAAATATACCACCCGAAGAACCCGACTCATCCCCAGTCTCCACGCAAGATACGCTGCGAGATCGAGGGCTCCTCCTCCTCCAGCGCCTCGCCCACAGCCGGACGGCGAAAGAGGCCCACGGCTTCCGTGAGCTCCTTAAACGAGCTGCTTCCGTCCCTCCGGACACATCGAATGAGAAGAGCTTCATCGCCCAGATAATCCGGAAGAAGCGGGGAATGCGTGTTGATGAGAACCTGCCTGCGTCGAGAGGCCTCCCGCAGCAGGTCTGCGATGATCTTTAACCGCCGGGGATGGACTCCGTTTTCTGGCTCCTCGAGGCCGATGACAGCAGCCGGATTGGAGGGGCTCAGGATCGCAATGAGCCCCAGCAGTCGCAGCGTGCCTTCAGAGATCAAGCGAGCGGAGAAATCCACTCCTCCCTCCCGGATCTTCAAACGGACTTTCCCCTCATCGGTTAGCTCGGTCGAAAATCCCTCCACCGAAGGAACCAGGGCCCGCAGGACGCGCTGCAGGTTGTCAAACTGAAGCGGATCCCGGCGCTGGAGCGTGTAATAAAAGGCGGCGAGATCCCCTCCGGATGGGGTGAGAACCTCCACTTCTTTCACCGGGCTCTCCTCCCGCATCTGACGGGGCTCAAAATAATAGAACTGCCAGCTGGCCAATTCTTCGCGAAAGGCCACCAAGTGGGGATAATGAGGCGGATAAACCGGAAGGGAGACAATCGTGTGATTCAACCCGATCTCATATTCCATCGGACGGGCCTGACCCTCCATCCGCAGCCGCAAACGATTTCCTATCCGCTCCAGAAAGGGACGGCGACGCTCATCGGGGCGCAACTCCCCGCCAACTTCGGTCAAGGCCCGGAGGGATTCATCCTGAACGCGCAGGACCCCGGTCTTGGGGTGGATCGCCACTGTCAGGCGATAGCGCAGAAGACGCTCCGTGATCCGACGAGAGGATTTGGCCGGGCGCAACTCCCCATTGCCGCCTCGATAGATGTCCATCAACTGCTCCGCACGCCGGATCGCTGTATCGCTCAGCTCTACATCAACTTCCATAGTGAACTCCACATGATCCCGGCGCAACAGGCCTGCAAGCCCCTCCTCGCCGTAATAGAAAGCCTCCAGCGGATCCCCCCGATGCTCCCGAAAGGCATCCGCCAGAGAGGGCCGGGTCGCCATCCGGCTGAGCAGCCCGAGGGCATCGAACAGGTTGCTCTTGCCGCCGGCGTTGGGCCCGATGATCAGCGTGAGCGGACGGAGGGCCAGCTCCACGCCCCGAAGAGACTTATACCCATCGATCCGAATCCGCCGGATCATTCCTGGCTCCTGGGCTTTCCCGGGCGCCGCTCTCGGCATCTGCAGAACACCCCCGGATCTTTTCCATTATAATCCAGGTGGAGGACATCTCCTCTTCCCCCACAGGCTTAACGGGAGGCGGGATGTGAAGCGGGAAGCGGTGTTGCGAGAGCTGCGGGAAGTTTTCGGGCCCCGCGGGGTGTTGTGGGAAGCGCATCACCTCCTCCTCTACGAATACGATGCCTCCATCGATAAGGGCCGCCCCGATTTCGTGGTCTTCCCCACCTCCACCGAGCAGGTGGTCGCCGCCGTGCGCATCGCCAACCGCTACGGGTTGCCCATCGTGGTGCGCGGCGCGGGGACCGGATTGAGCGGCGGGGCGGTGGCCGACCAGGGCGGCCTGATGATCGTGACCACCCGCATGCGGCGCATCCTGGAGATCGATCCCGTGAACCTGCGGGCCGTGGTCCAGCCCGGGGTGGTCAACCTGGCCGTCTCCCAGGCCGCCGCCGCCTACGGCCTTTACTACGCCCCGGACCCCTCCAGCCAGAAGGCATGCACCATCGGCGGCAACGTCGCCGAGAACTCCGGAGGGCCCCACTGCCTGGCCTACGGGGTGACGACCCACCACGTCCTCGGGCTGGAGGTAGTGCTCCCGGACGGGGAGGTCATCGAGGTGGGTGGCGCCGCCCTGGACTGGCCGGGCTACGATCTGACCGGGTTGATCGTCGGCTCCGAGGGAACCCTGGGGATCGTGACGAAGGCGATCCTGCGCCTGCTCCCTCAGCCGGAGGCCGTGGTCACCCTGCTGGCCGTCTTCGACACCGTGGACCAGGCCAGCGAGGCGGTCTCGGCCATCATCGCCGACGGCACCATCCCCGGGGCCATCGAGATGATGGACCGCACAGCCATCCAGGCCGTGGAGAGCGCCAAGCGCTGCGGCTACCCTACGGACGCCGGGGCGGTCCTCCTCATCGACGTGGAGGGGTTAACCGAGGGGCTGGAGGATCTGGCGCATCACATCGCCCGCATCTGCGAGCACTATGACGCCCGGGAGGTGCGGGTGGCCACCGACCCCGTCGAGCGGGAGCGCCTGTGGTCCGGCCGCAAGGGAGCCTTCGGGGCCATGGGACGGCTGGCGCCGAGCTACTACGTGCAGGACGGCGTGGTGCCGCGGGATCAGCTGCCGCAGGTGCTGCGTCGCATCCAGGAGATCGGGCAGCGTTACGGCCTGGTTATCGCCAACGTCTTCCACGCCGGCGACGGCAACCTCCATCCCCTCATCCTGTTCGACGAACGGGATCCCGAGCAAACCCGCCGCGTCCTGGAGGCCGGAGCGGAGATCCTGCGGGCGTGCGTGGAGGCCGGAGGTTCCCTCACCGGCGAGCACGGCATCGGCCTGGAGAAGCGGGATCTGATGCCGCTCCTCTTCTCCCCTGCGGATCTGGAAGCCATGGCCCGCATCAAAGCCGCCTTCAACCCCGAGAACCGCCTCAACCCGTGCAAGATGTTCCCTTCCACCAAGATGTGTCTGGAAACATGGAGTCGCCGCCGGGCGCGGATGGCGGAGCCCATCCGCTACCGCGCCGGATCCCCGGAGATGCCCCCGGAGGAGGAGCTGTGGATCTGACGGAGCGCTACCGGCTGGACGGCCGATCCCCCCGATCCGTGATCCATCCCCGCACCGTGGAGGAGGTGGCGGAGGCGCTGCGTGAGGCCGCTCGCTCTGGATGGGCCGTCGTGCCCTGGGGGAGCGGGGCCCACCAGGGATACGGCGAGGCGCCCTCCCGCTATGATCTCGCCCTGGACCTGACCGGCCTCTCCGGGATCGTGCGCCATCGCCCTGCCAACCTCACCGTCCGCGTGGAGGCCGGGATCCGCCTGGCGGACCTGAACGCCCAGCTGGCCGCGCACGGCCAGTGGCTCCCCCTGGATCCCCCTCCGGGGGATTCGGCGACCATCGGAGGGATCCTGGCCACCGGCCTGAGCGGCCCCTTGCGGGCCCGTTACGGCCCCCCTCGGGATCTCCTGATTGGCATTCGGGTGGTCCTGGCGGATGGAACCGTCGTCCAGGGCGGTGGAGAGGTGGTGAAGAACGTGGCCGGCTACGACCTGCCGCGGCTCTTCTGCGGCTCCCTGGGCACCCTGGGGGTGATCGTGGAAGCCGCCTTCAAGCTGTGGCCCCGGCCCAAAACCGAGGCCACCGCCCTCTTCGGGTTCGCCCGCGCGGAGGATGCCATGCCCCTCACCCTGGGCCTGCTCCGCCATCCCGGCTTCCCGCTGGCCGTTGAGGTCCTGAACGCCGCGGCCTGGGCGGAGCTCCGCCGGCAGGTCTCGCTTCCTGAGACCCCTGAAGCGCGCATCTGGGTCCTGGTGCGGGCAGGAGGCTGGCCGGCCTCCGTGGAGCGCGTGTTGCGGGACGCTGAAAACCTGGCCGCCGCCGCTCAGGCCCGGGAGCGCCTCTCCGGGGACGCGGCCGCCCTGCTCTGGGCCCACGTGCCCCGCCTCACCGCCCTGCCCTACCCGCCCCCTCCGGACGGCCTGTGGGTGCGGCTGGGCGTTCTGCCCGCTCAGGTGGCGGAGGCCCTCCGGACACTGGAAGCATTTCCGGATGTTCGGGTGATCGGGCAGGCTCAGGGAACCGCCGGGGTGATCTATGCGCGGGCCCATGGGCCGCTGGAGGCGCTCCTGGGCTGGGGCGAGGCCCTTCGATCCTTCGCCCTGGCCCGAGGCGGGCACTTCACCCTCCTCAACGGCCCGGAGGCCGCCCGGCGCGCCCTGGGCCTGTGGGCGCCCCAACGGCCCGAGATCGCCGCGATGCAACGGATCAAAGCCCAGCTGGACCCACACGGACGATTGAGCCCGGGGCGCATGGGATGGTAGCGCGGAAGCCATGTCCGTTCTGTCAGATCGCCCGCGGCGAGGCGGCCGCCTGGATCGTGCTGGAGGATTCCCACTCCGTTGCGTTCCTGGATCACCGGCCGCTGTTCCCGGGACATTGCCTGTTGATCCCCCGGGAGCACTACGAGACCCTTATGGATGTGCCGCCGGAGCAGATCGGACCGCTTTTCCGGAACGCCCAACGGCTGGCGCGGGCGATGGAGAAAGGATTGGGCGCGGAGGGCTCCTTCGTGGCCATCAACAACCGGGTGAGCCAGAGCGTGCCGCACCTGCACATCCACGTGGTGCCCCGGCGCAAGGGGGACGGCCTGCGGGGCTTCTTCTGGCCGCGACAGCGCTACGCCAGCGAGGCCGAGATGGCGGAGATCGCCGCCCGCCTGCGAGAGGCACTGGAAAGCCTTTAGATGCTCTTGGGCTGTAGAAGCTCAGCTCCGTAAGCCAGAGCGGCTCGGATATCCTCGCGAGTTAACTGTGGATACTGTTCGAGCAACTCTTCTTCACTTATGCCATCGGCCAAGCTGCTTACAATAACGGAAACAGGAATGCGAGTCCCGCGGATGCAGGGCTCGCCATGGTGCAGCTCAGGATCCACCACAATCCGTCCACGCCATTCTATGTGCATGAAAAGGCTCCCGGTCAACGGGGATCTCTGAGCACTATAACGCTGGTAGCCGCAATTCGACAAGCGAATGCAGTTCGGACACGCCATTATTGGGACCCGCTACAGCCCACCTCGGCGGGCTTCCGATGGTGGCTTCGGGCCATTCGAGGGGCTTCCATTCGGGGTTGACCTGACCCCATTTGGGTGGGTGTCCGAACTTCTCTCTGAAGGTCAGATGCTTGTGAGTTGAATGCCGGCCCTTGAGCTCCAGCGGGAGGGACCCATATGGCGGCGCAGGAGAGGGTCCGAGAGGGGATGGAGGTGCGGGGGTTCACGGCGGATCACCCGCCGGATTACGGGGAGATCCTCCGCTGCACCCACTGCGGGCTCTGCCTGAACCAGTGCCCGACCTTCCGGGTGCTGGGGTGGGAGCCGGATTCGCCCCGGGGGCGCATCTACCTGATGCGGGCGGTGGCGGAGGGCCGTCTGGAGATCAACCCGGACTTCCGGGAGCATATGGAGGTCTGCCTGGCCTGCCGCGCGTGCCAGACCGCCTGCCCCGCCACCCTGTCCTTCGGACGCCTGGTCGAAGCCGCCCGCTGGCAGGTCCTCCAGACGCTCCCGCTCTCACCCCCAGAGCGCCTGATCCGCGCCGTCGTCTTCGGGGGGATCCTTGCCCATCCGAGCCTCCTGGCCCTGCTCTCCCGCGGGCTGTGGCTTTACCAGGCCAGCGGGGTCCGCGCCCTGATCCGGCGGAACGGGCTGATCACCCGCCTGCCCCCCGCGCTGCGGAACATGGAGGAGATGCTCCCGGATCGCCTCCCCTCCCGCTTCCTTCCCACGGGAAGGATCTATCCGGCGGTGGGGGAGCGGCGCGGACGAGTCGCCCTGCTGGCCGGATGTGTCATGCGCACCTTGCTGGCCCCCATCCAGGAGGCCACGGTCCGGGTCCTCACCCGTCAGGGATTCGAGGTGGTGATCCCGCGAGGCCAGGTTTGCTGTGGGGCGCTGCACGTGCACGCCGGAGAGCGACGGCGGGCCCAGGCGCTGGCCCGACGGAACCTGGCCGCTTTCACGCGCGAGGAGGTCGACGCCATCCTGGTCAACGCCGCGGGCTGCGGCGTGGCGATGAAGGAATATGGGGATCTTCTGAAGGATGATCCCCACTGGGCGGAGGCGGCGCGGGCCTTCAGCGCGAAGGTTCGGGATGTGACGGAGTTCCTGGACGCCGTCGGACTGCGGCCGCCGCTGCGCCGCATCGCCGGGCGGGCCGTTTACCAGGACCCCTGTCATCTGGCCCACGGCCAGGGGATCCGCGCCCAGCCCCGGCGCTTGCTGCGGGCGGTGGGGTTGACCGTGCTGGAGCTCCCCGACGGGGATCTGTGCTGCGGCAGCGCGGGGATTTACAACATCACCCATCCGGAGATCGCCGACGCGCTGCTCGAAGAGAAAGTGACGCAAATCCGCCGGCTGAACCCCGAGCGAGTGGTGACCGCCAACGCGGGCTGCCTGCTTCAGCTGGCCATGGGCCTGCGCCGCAACGGTCTCTCCATCCCGGTCCAGCACGTGATAGAGGTCCTGGACGAGGCCACGGCCGGTTGAGACCGGGCCGACGTCCGGCTCATCCGTCGTCGACGCGCGCCGCATCCTGCAGCAGGCGATACGTCTCCCAGGTCGCCCGGGCCATCCACCACGCCAGGCGCAGCCCGTGCAGGCCGTCGATGTAGCCCCGCAGCCGGACGAACCGCCGCCAGAACTCCCGGACCATCATCGTCCACGGGGTGTAGGGTTTAGGGCGGACGCCGGCCTGGCGCAGGGCCTGAGCCTCCAGCCGGGCGTAGGCTCGCTGCTTCGCCCGGAACTCCGCCGGAGAGTCGTAGTTGTGATGGATCAGGGGGTTGCGGAGATAACCCGCCTCCCCCTGAAGGACCACGATCTCATGGACCGGGCGCTCATAGCGCGCGTAGCCCCGCCGGAGCACCCGCAGCTGATAATCCGGCCACCAGCCTCCTCCCCGCGTGAGCCGCCCGAAAAGATAATTCCGCCGGGGAACCCACCACCCCACATAACGGGGATCCCGGATGGCCTCCCGCACCTCCTCGCCGAGTTCCGGTGTGGCCCGCTCATCGGCATCCACGAAGAAGATCCAGTCCGCCTCCACCTGTTCCAGCGCCGCATTCCGTTGCGCCGCGTAGTTCTCAAACGGATGCTGGAGCACCTCCGCCCCGCAGGCCCGCGCGCGCGCCACCGTGTCGTCCTCGCTGAACGAGTCGAAGACGACGATGCGATCCGCCCAGCGCACGCTCTCGATGCACGCCTCGATGAAGGCCGATTCGTTCCGGGTGAGGATGACGACCGCCAGCATCCCCGCCTCACGGGAGCGAGGGGCTTCGCAAGGCTTCGCGAGCCATGCGCTGCACCGCCTCGTAAGCGGCGCGCAGCGCCGGCGCCTGAGGATCCGGCGATCGGGCGAGGGCCTGGGCCCGCCGCCCGGCCCCCCAGGCCAGCAGGTTGCAGGCCAATCGGAACTTCCACGCGGGATAGTGCCGACGATACAGCCGCAGCCGGCTGGCCCAGAGGGCCCGGACCATCTCCGGGCGCACCTGACGGGCGCTCGCGCCGCCTGCGTGCACGACCACCGCCGCGGGCACGCAGTAGCGCGCCCATCCCGCCCGGGCCATCCGCCAGCACCAGTCCACCTCCTCCGCATAGATCCAGTATCCCTCATCGAGCAACCCCACGGAGCGGATGGCCTCCCCGCGCACCAGCATGGCCGCCCCCAGAGGATGGCCGATGGGGAAAGGCTCCCCCCGCGCATACCAGGAGCGGGGATAACGGCCGTTCAGCCGGCTCTCCAGCAGCCGCGGGTGAAGGGGGAAGAGATCGAGGAACAGCTGGGCCAGCCCCGGGAACTCAAAGGCGCTGTGCTGGAAGCCGCCATCGGGATGGATCAGCCGGGGCCCGCAAACCCCTGCCCGGGGCGTCTGCTCCATAAAACGCACCAGCACCGCAGGAGCCTCCCCCTGGACTTCGGTGTCAGGGTTCAGCAACCAGACGTAGCGCGGAGCTCCCGGATCTTCGGGGAAACCCATGGCGCGCAACGCCTGATTGTTGGCGGCCGCGAACCCCCGGTTGACGTCGTTGGCGATGAGCTCCACGGAGGGGAAGGCGCGACGGATGGCCTCCACGGTCCCGTCGGTCGAGGCGTTATCCACCACCCAGATCCGAGCGGGGAGGCCGGAGCGATCCAGGGCGGCCTCCAGGGCGTGCAGGGCCCGCAAGGCCCACTCCCGGACGTTCCAGGTCACCATCACAACGGCCAGCAGGGTCACGGCTGGATGCGCACTCGGATCCGGGATTCGAGGAGCGGAAGCCACGGCCAGCCGGGGGGCCATATCCGGATCTCCGGCGGCCGGGCGAGGGGAAGGGCCTGCAACCGTTGGAGCGCGCCGCCCGGAGAGCGCCCCCGCAGCGCGTGGCGGATCTGCGGGATCGACAGGCGCGGGACCGCGCGGCCCTGGGCCTCAAAGGTGAGGAGAATGCGCGGGGTTCCCTCGGGGCCCGTTTCCACCTTCGCCTGCAGCTGATCGCAACCGGAGAACGTGAACCCCTCCGCCGCCAGCTCGGAGTCGGGAGGAACACGGCGGCTGAGGGCGATCAGCGCCATCGCCCCCACGTCGCTCTGGACCACCTTGTAGCCGGTCACCTGAGCCCGGATCTCCCCTCGCAGGCTGTCCGCTTGCTCTCCGATCAGGCGATCGTAGCTCTCCAACAGCACCCGCACCTGAAGCGTAGAGGGGAGAACGCAATCTTGCGGATCCAGGCCGGCCCGCATCTGCGCGTAGCCCTGTTGCCGAAGCTGGTCCAGAAGGGTCTCCCGCACGCGTTTCTGGTCCTCCGCGGTGACCACGGGCACCGTCTCCATTTTCCCCCCTGAGAGCGGCTCCGGATTGCTCACCCGCAGGGCGAAGGCCAGCGGCCCTTCTACCAGATTGATCTGGTTCGGCCCCACGTTGCCCACCGGCCCCGGCTCCAGGGCCCGCACCCGAGCTTCCGCGGTCGCGCCGAACCCGGCCGGCACCGTCACCGACGGGCTGATCACGAAACGGACCGCAATGCCCCCGCTGGCCGCCCGAACAATGGTCCCCGCCGGGACTTCCACCGGCTGGTTCAGCTGGTTGACGAGGACGACCCTTCCTTCCGCGTAACCGGCCGGTTTCTCCTGACGGCCCGTAGCCTGGATCTCCGCCCGACCCTCTACGACGACGGCAACCGGATAGGCGGGGATCGCCCCACGGGCGAGATCTCGGGCGGAGAGGCGGGGATCTGCCTCCAGGGTGCCGGTGACCCCGATGGCCTGGGCCTGGGGGTGCAGGGTGATCTCCGCCGAAGGGATCAGGAAGACCGCCATCGTCAGGAGGGCGAGCAACCCCAGCGCCCCCACCGCCCGGCTGAGGGAGAGGGCCCAGCGGGGAAGAGGGCGCCGTTTCGATTCCGCCCAGTTTCGCAGGGGCTCCGTAAGGCCCCGGATCGGCGGAGCAGGCTCCACATCCTCCGGACCCGCCCATGGCGCTCGCAGGGCGGCCTCGCGATGGGGAAAGGCGGGGATCCCCAGCTCCCGGGCGGTTTCCCGTCCCTCCCGGGAGGGCGTGACCAGGGCGATGGACTTCCCGAGCCCCTCGGCGAGATGCTGGAGGCGACGCAGAAGCACCGGGCTCATGGCCGGATGCTCCTCCGGGACCTCCAGGACCACCCGCGGGGCGGCTGCGAGGGCGATGCGGAACCGGAGGGAAGCCCAGTCGTCATCCGGCCACACGGTCAGGAACTCCACCCCCTCCCCGGGTTCGCGAGGCGGCGATTCGAGATCCATCTCCCTCATCCGTTCCGACACAGCCGTGCGATCTCCTCAATGGCATCGTTCACGGAAGGAACCATGCGATCCGCGTAGGCCTCCAGGACCTCCGCCTTTGGGCCGGGGTGGGGAGCGACCCCAAAGACGGTGAGCCGGATCGACATGCCCAGCTCATACAGGCGACGGACCATCCGGAAGACCCCCTGAATCCCCTTCACCGAATCCTCCACCAGCACCACGTGCCAGGGAAGTTTGGCCCATTTCACCAGAGGCCCCATCAGGGCATTGAAGATCAGCGTTTCGTAAGCGGCCTCCAGCGCGGGGATCTCCTCGATCCCATCCGAAGAGGCGACGGCCACGGCGAAGGCGGCCAGGCTGTGAAGGAGATGGGGTTTGGTGGGATTCTCCTCCAGCCCGACCCGCTCGACCAGCCAGAACAGACGCCCGAGGCCGACCGGCCGCCAGTCCTCCAGCCCCACCAATCGCGCTGCCAGCTCCGCCTCCGGTGAGTAAACCGGGAGCGGCGGCGCCAGCTCCCCGTCAGGCGGTTGAGAGGGACGGGAGGTATAGAACGCAGGGGCCAGACGGCCTTCATACCAGAGGTCCAGCAAGGCACAGGCGCCCTCCCGGGTCAGCAACGGCTGATCCCGCTCCAGAAGCCCTTGAGGGACCTCCACCGGTGCCGGACGGCCATAGGTCTCCGCGTAGGTCCGGCTTCCCACCATCCAGGCCTGGAAAACGGCGGTCGTGGGACATGAGAGCCGATGGGTGTCCGCCAGCAGATCGAGCAGCAACGTCTCCAGGGCCTCCGAGCGGGGCAATGAGGGCAGCGCCTCCCGCCGCCAGAGGCGAAGGGCCGCCTGGGAGGGCCGTTCCCCGGGCTGAGCGGCCTCACCGGCCCGCCGAACCCAGGTCACATAATCCGGGCGGATCTGTCCGCTGTCCAGGGCGCGATCCGCCAGGCGGACCATCGCCTCCTCGAAATCCGGGACGATCCACTGCCCATCCAGGCGGGCCGCCTCCAGCAGGAGGCCTGCCAGGCAGATGGCCGTGGAATCCCACTCGCTGGTCACCCCGGAGGCCTCGAACCATTCGATATCCATCTCGGTCGGAAGCGGGATCTCCCATCCCAGACGTCGGGCGAAGGTGCCCAGGGTCGCCGGGATCCCCTGCTTGTAGCCCACGGGGAGCACCAGCACATCATCGATGTCCAGCAACAGCGCGACGGGCATGGACCTGCCTCAGGGTGCGAATTCCGGAGGGATTCTATCCCGGAAGACGGATGGATCACAAGGGGAGCAGGGGAGCCCACCTCGGGCGATCCCATTCCGGCGATCAGGCTATAATTGAAAGGGGTTGCGGAACGGGCCGGTGGCGGAACTGGCAGACGCGCGTGGCTTAGGACCACGTGGGGCAACCCGTGGGGGTTCGAGTCCCCCCCGGCCCATCATGGCACCACGCGAATGACTCGTGGAGCGCCTCGGAGAGGGGCGATCCGGCGGGTCGTCCTTTCAGCCTCCTGTATACACAGCCTCCAGGCGTTCCGCCAGCGCTTCCCAGCGATGATGAGCTTCTACATAGGCTCGCCCGGCAGCCCCCAGGGCCGCTCGCTCCCCCGGGCTGTCCAGCAACCGCAACACGGCGGCTGCGAAAGCTTCCCCGCCTTCCGCGATCACCAGATCCCGTCCAGGGACCGCGCTTAAGCCTCCCTGAACGGGCGGTGTGGCGACGACCGGCGTGCCCATCGCCAGCGCCTCCAGCACCTTGTTCTGGATCCCCACCGCATACCGCAAGGGGCACACGGCCAGCGTGGCCCGGGCCAGATACGGCCGGAGATCCGGAACCGTCCCTACGATCTCCACCCGGGGATCGCGAGCCGCCCGACGCAGCCACGCTGGGGGGTTCCGGCCGACGATCTGCACGCGGACCTCCGGGCGATGGGCCCAGATCCGTGGCATGATGTCGCGGATCAGATCCAGGGCCGCCGCAAGGTTGGCGTGATAGCTCATCTTCCCCGTGAAGATCAGCGTGGCCGGATCCCGGGGGACCGCCTGAGGGCGGAAGAACTCCAGGTCCACCCCGTTCGGAATGACCATCAGGGAGGCCCGGCCATCCGGGGCCAGGGCACGCAACGCCGCCGCGTCCTCGGGGGAGGAGATCAGGATGCGGGGGAACCGCGATAGCCATCCCGCCTCGAACCGCCGCGTCCGTTCCAGCTCCAGACGGGCCAGATAACGGACCCGGGCGGTGGGAGCCAGGGCTTGCGCCTGAGCGAACAGGCGGGTGATGCTGTCCACCGCGTCGAAGACCAGACGCTCGGGAGGGACCTCTTGGGCGAAGAGCGCCCCGCGCAGATGCTCCACATGGATCACCTCCCAGCCCTCCCGAAGGCTCTGACGCAGGGCCTCCCGCAGGCCCGGATGATCCGCGTAACCGGCCTGCAACGGCTCCCCCCGCGCCCAGGCTCGCACGGCATTCCAGAGCGTGCGCCCTCGGGAGAGCGGGAAACCGCGCACATCGACCCCGAGCGATTTCAAGGCCTCCGACGCCGCCTCGCGATCCTCCGGAGGCTGAACCGCCAGCACCCGGATCCGATGACCTCGCCGGGCCAGGGCTTGCACGAACCCAAAGGGCCGGATCCGAATCGGCGAAGGCGGATACGGGAGCACCATCAGGATGCGCATCCTGCTCCTTCCTCCCGCTCACCTGTCATCGGAACTTTTATACAGCCGTCCGGTTAGAATCCCAGCACAAACGGGTTAGAAACACGCGCCAAGCTCCCAAACCGAGGCTTGGGCCAATCCCCGGGATATAAGGGCGTCGCCCGTTGCCGAAGGCTTACCGCCTTCTAACCCCCTCGATACAGCCTCCCAACCCCCCGCTTTTACAGTGAGGCCAGGACGAAGGGCACGCCTTCGGCGCCCCATTCTTGTTCACGGGAGCGATCGATCGTGATGAATGAAACCGTTCCGCAGGTGCGTGGGATCCCGGTTCCCTCGAGGGTTGCCATGAAAATCCCGATGGCGCGTCCGCTGATCGACGAGGAAACCCGCCAGGCCGTCCTGGAGGTGCTGGAATCGGGGCGCTTGGCCCAGGGCCCCCGCGTGCTGGAGTTCGAGGAACGCTTCGCGGAGTGGAACGAGGTGCCTTTCGCCATCGCCGTGTCCAGCGGGACCGCGGCGTTGCTCCTCGCGCTGATGGCCCTCGGGGTCGGCCCGGGCGATGAGGTGATCACCACGCCCCTCACCTTCGCCGCCACCGCCAACGTGGTCCTGTTCGTAGGAGCCCGCCCGGTGTTCGCCGACATCGACCCGATGACGCTGAACCTGGATCCCGAGGCGGTGGAGCGACGGATCACCGCCCGCACCCGGGCCATCCTTCTGGTCCATCTGTATGGCAACCCGTGCGAGATGGAAGCGTTTCAGGAGCTGGCGGAGCGTTACGGCCTGGCCCTGATTGAGGATGCCGCCCATGCGCCCGGCGCGCTGTATCAGGGAAAGCCGGTGGGATCCTTCGGCATCGGATGCTTCTCGTTCTATGCCACCAAGAACATAACCACCGGGGAAGGCGGCATGATCACCACCGGCGATCCCCGCCTGGCCCGCCGTCTGCGGATGCTGCGGGATCACGGCCAATCCGCCAAATACGTCCACGAGATCCTCGGATTGAACTTCCGCATGACGGAGCTCCAGGCGGCCATCGGGATCGGCCAGCTGATCCATATCGACAGCTGGAACGCCCGACGTCGGGCTCTCGCCGCCATTTACGATGCTCGCCTTCGAGGGGTCGACAAGCTGGCCATCACCCCCCGGAGCACTCCCGTTTATCATCTCTACACCATCCGTGTCCCGGCCGGGCTCCGGGATGTGCTCCGCCAGCGCCTGGAGGAGGCCGGGATCGAGACCGGCGTCCATTACCCGATCCCCCTCTATCGTCAGCCGCTTTATCAGCGTCTGGGCTACAACGACTCCCTCCCGGTCGCGGAGCGCGCCACGCAGGAGGTGCTCTCCCTTCCCATCCATCCCGCCCTCCGCGAGGAGGAGATCCTGTATGTCATTGAGACCGTGAACACGTTGATGGACGAGCTGACAGGAGGTTGAGATGAAACCGGTGCGTGTGGGGGTGGTCGGAGTGGGCTCCATGGGGGAGCGGCACTGCCGGGTGCTGGGATCCCTGCGTGGGGTGGAGCTGGTGGGCGTTTATGACCGCTGTGGTGAGCGGGCGCTGGAGGTCGCTGCCCGCTATGAGACCCGGGCGTTCGCCCGCCTGGAGGATCTGGCCGCCGCGGTGGAGGCTGCCACCATCGCCACCCCCACGCCCACCCATGCGGAGATCGCCCTGGAGCTGATCGAACGAGATGTGGCGGTCATGATCGAGAAACCCATGGCCACCTCCACCATCGAGGCCATGGCCATCTGCGAAGCCGCCCGCCGCCGTTGCGTCCCGGTCCAGGTCGGCCACATCGAGCGCTTCAACCCCGTCTACACCGAGCTTAAGGCCATCCTGGGCGCGATGCGGCTGATCAGCCTGACCTTCCGGCGTCTGAGCCCCTACGCGGTCAGCAACCACGACGCCGATGTGATCCTGGATCTCATGGTCCACGACCTGGATCTGGCCATCGATCTGATCGGCGCCCCGCCGGCCCGCATCTACCCGGTGGGACGCCAGGTGTTCTCCGAAGCAGTGGACTACGCCATCCTGACCATGGAGTTCCCGGGCGGGGAGCTGGCCACCCTCTTCGCCTCCCGGGTGACCGAGCAGAAAGTCCGCGCCATTGAGATCACCGCGGCCGAGGCTTACATCGAAGCCGATCTCCTGAACAAGGGGATCACGGTTTACCGCTACACGATCCCGATCTACACCAACGACAACCAGCCGGTGAAATACCGCCAGGAAGGGTGGATGGAACGGATCGGGATCCCCATGGCGGAGCCCCTGGCTCTGGAGCTCCAGCACTTCGTAGACTGCGTGCGAACCGGGAAGACGCCTCAGGTCTCCGCGCAGGATGGCCTGCGGGTCATCCAGCTGGCGGAACGGATCCGAACGCTTCTGTATCAGGGAGCGGCCGTGGCGCTCCGCTTTCCATCCCTCGCCGCCCCCGTCGGGGCGAATCCCCAGCTTTCGGAGGTCGAACGTTGAAGATCGTGTCCGTGGTGGGAGCCCGCCCCGAGTTCATCCAGGCCGCGCCGGTCAGCCGGGCCTTGCGGCAAGAACACCATGAGGTGCTGGTCCACACCGGCCAGCACTATGACGACCGCATGTCCCGCATCTTCTTCGAGGACCTGGATCTGCCACAGCCGGATTACAACCTGGGGGTGGGCTCCGGGCCTCACGGCCGCCAGACCGGCGAGATGATGGCCCGCCTGGAGGAGGTCCTGTTCCGGGAACAGCCGGACCTGGTCATCGTGCGGGGGGACACCAACTCCACCCTGGCCGGGGCTCTGGCGGCAGCGAAGCTGCACATCCCGCTGGCCCACATCGAGGCCGGCGAGCGCAGCTTCAACAAACGGATGCCGGAAGAGATCAACCGGCTGGTGGCCGACCGCCTGGCTGATCTCCACTTCTGCATCACCCGACGCGCGGTGCAGCATCTGGCCCGGGAGGGGATCACCGAAGGGGTTTTCTTCGTCGGGGATGTGATGCTGGACGCAGTGCGGATCTACCTGCCCCGCGCGCTGGAACGAGCGCCCGCCCTGCTGGAGCAGCTCGACCTTTCGCCCGGCGGATACTTGCTGGTCACCGTCCACCGGGCCGGCAACACCGACTCCCCTCACCGTCTCGCCGGGATCCTCTCCGCCCTGAACGCCATCCCGGAGCCCATCCTGTTCCCGGTTCATCCCCGAACCCGTCAGGCCCTGGAGCGCTATGGCCTGCAAGCAGCGGATCATGTCCGTCTGATCGAGCCGGTGGGCTACCTGGACATGCTCGCCCTGGAGGCCCACGCCCGGATGATCCTCACGGACTCCGGCGGGGTCCAGCGGGAGGCGTATTTCCTCGGCATCCCCTGCCTCACCCTGCGGGAGGAGACCGAGCTGATGGAGACCGTGGAAGTGGGATGGAACCTCCTGGTTGGGACGGATCCCCGCCGCATCGTAGAGGCATGGCGGTCCTTCCGGCCCCGCGGCCCCCGTCCGCCGCTGTTCGGGGATGGCCACGCAGCGGAGCGGATCGCCGCGGTGCTCCGCCAGAGCCCTCCGCGCTTCGGCCAGCACTACCGCCGGCCGGATCAAATACGGCTGCGGCCGCTCGAGGAACGAGAACTTTCCCTGATCCCTTCCCCGGGTTGGGGATCCGGCTGAAGCGCCCCAGGGATCCAGGGATGGCCAGGGACATCGTGGAAAGGTTCCCAGGCAGGGAAAGGAGTCAGCCATGAACGGAGCCGCGCTTCTGGTGGAAAGCCTGCAGCAACAGGGCGTCTCGGTGATCTTCGGTCTGCCGGGCGATGAAGTCGCGTTCTTCGAGGCGCTCCGGGGCAGCCCCATCCGGTTCATCACCGTGCGCCATGAACAGGCTGCCGCCTTCATGGCGGATGCCTACGGCCGGCTGACCGGGCGCCCAGGGGTCTGTTTCTCCACCCTGGGGCCTGGGGCCACCAACCTGGCCACCGGCCTGGCCAACGCCTTGCTGGACCGCTCCCCCGTGGTGGCCCTTTCTGATCAGGTCCCCACGGACCAGATGCGACCCGGAGTTCATCAGTATATCGACCTTGTGTCCATGTTCGGGCCGATCACCAAATGGAGCGCTGTGATCCGCGACCCGGAGCTCATCCCCCCCACCCTGGAATACGCCTTCCGGGTTGCCCGGGCGGAACGGCCCGGACCGGTGCACCTCACCCTTCCGGTGAACGTGCTGGAGCGGGAGTGCTTCCTGTTCCAACTGGGCAGCGAGCTTCCGGAGCGTCCGCTCTCCCGGGGCGGTCGCCCGGACCCCCGGGCGCTGCAACAGATGGCCGCGTGGCTTCGCGAGGCCCGGGCCCCGGTCCTGCTCGTGGGCAATCTCCCTCTGCGCGCAGGGTTTCTGGAGGCCCTGCGCCGTTTCATCGAAGCCTACCAGATCCCAACCCTGACCACTTATATGGGCAAGGGAGCCCTGCCCGAGGACCATCCCCTCTGTCTGGGGGTGATCAGCCGTCACGCCCGGGGGGAGCTCGTGGGCCTGTTCACCGCATGTGATCTCATCCTCACCATCGGCTACGACGAGGTGGAGGGTGTCAAGCCCAGCCTGTGGATGGTCGGGAACCACAAGCGCGTGATCTGCATGGACAGCGTGGTGGAGGGGGAGAGCCCGCTGCTCTCCGCCGACCTCACCCTCGCCGGGGATGTGGCGGCGATCCTGGAAGAGCTGACGGCCCTCGCCCCGGCCGACCGCCAGCCCTGGCTGGAGGTGACCGCCGTGCGGGAAGCGATGCAACGGCCCCTGCAACGGCCGCTGGCGGAAACCGCGCCGCTCTCCCCTGCTGCGATCACCCGGACGCTGTCCCGTGTGCTTCCGGATCGCGGTGTGATCACCGTGGACGTCGGGCTCAACAAGTATGCCATGGGCCTGACCTATCGCATCCGGGGAAGCCAGCGGATCCTCTTCTCCAACGGGCTTTCAGCGATGGGGTTCGCGCTCCCCGCCGCCCTGGGCGCTCGCCTGGCCTGCCCCGAGGAGCCCATCGTGGCGGTCAGCGGCGACGGCGGGTTCCTGATGAACGTCCAGGAGCTGGAAACCAGCGCCCGCCACGGGCTCCCGGTGATCGCCCTGGTGCTGCGGGACAACGCCCTGGGGTTGATCCACCGGATGCAGATGGCGCGCTTCGGAGATGCCGTGGGCACCACGCTGGGGAACCCGGACCTGCCGACCCTGGCCGCCGCCTTTGGTGCGAGGGGCATCACCGTGGACAGCGTGGACATCCTGGCGGACGTCCTGATCGAAGCCCTCTCCTCCCACCAGACATGGGTAGTCGACGTTCCAACTTCCTATGAGGGATGGCTCCAATGAAGAAACGTCCGAAGCGCATCCTGTTGCTGGGCGCAGGGGGACCACCGGGGATCAACGTGATCCGCTCCTGGCGGGAGGCCCCTGAGCCCTTTTACATCGTGGGAACCGATATGAACCCCTTCCATCTGGAATGGGTGCCCGCCGACCGGGTCTATCTGGTCCCACCGGTCGATCACCCGGATTACCTGGATGCGATCGCGGAGATCGTCGAGCGCGAGGAGATCGACCTGATCCACGCCCAGCCCGACGTGGAGGTCCGCGCCCTCTCGGAGAACCGAGAGCGGTTCCCGGCCCGCGTGTTCCTTCCGCGGAAGGAGACCGTCCGGCTGCTGCAGGACAAACAGGCTTCGGCGGAGCGCTGGCGTCAGGCCGGGATCCACACGTTCCCCACGGTGCCGGTGGAAACCCCGGAGGATCTGGAGCGGGCGGTGGAGATCATCGGGCTCCCCCTCTGGTTGCGCGCCCGAGAGGGGGCAGGGGCGCGGGGCGCCACCCTGGTGGAGCGCATCGAGACCGGCATCCACTGGATCGCCTACTGGCGATCCCGGGGCGTGCGCTGGGAGTTCATCGCCCAGCCCTACTTCTCCGGCCGGGAGTTCGCCTGGCAATCCCTCTGGAAGGACGGGCGGCTCATCGTCTCCCAGGGACGACAGCGGATCGAATACATCTACCCCCACCTGGCGCCCTCCGGCCGCACGGGGACCAGCGCGGTGACGGTGACCGTGCATGACGAGCGGGTCAACGAGGTCGCCACGCGATGTGTGCTGGCGGTGGATCCGCAGGCGACCGGCGTCTTCAGCGTGGACCTGATGGAAGACGAGCGGGGCAACCTGTTCCCCACCGAGATCAACGCCGGCCGCTTCTTCACCACCACGTATTTCTACACGCGGGCGGGTTGCAACATGCCCTACTACATGATCCGGCTGGCCTTCGACGAGCCCCTCCCGGAGCTCCCCCCTTATAACGCCCTGCCGGCCGGCCTTTACTGGATCCGCCACATCGACTGCCCCGCCGTCCTGGTCCCCCACGGCGCCCTGCGCGTGCAACGGGAGCCCGGCCTGACCCGATGCGACGGCGCAGGTTTCCTTCAGGCCATCGAGGCGATGTGGCGCGCCCCCGTATCGCGATGAGCGGATGGGATGCGGGAGGAAGATCCTATCGGAAGGAGCGAAACACGATGGAGCGTGCAGAGGTTGAGAGACACTTACAGGCGTTGCGGATGGAGATCGCCCATCTGATCCGGAACGGGGAAGATGAGGAAGGGCTCCGTCTTCGCGCGCTGCTGGCGGAGCTGGAGCGCTGGGAGGCGATCCGGTTGAACGGCGGCGCTGCCCCTCGCGGGATCCGGAGCCCGTTGTCCGAACAGACCCCCTGAGACCGGCACGGGAGGGATGCACCTTGCCTGGCGAGATCCGATACACCCTGATCATCCCCTGCTACAACGAGGCGGAGACCATCCCCCACCTCCGGGAGGCCCTCCGGCCGGTGATCGAGCAGCTGAAGGGCGACGGCGGGGTGGAGGTGCTCTTCGTGGACGACGGGAGCACCGATGGCACCGGGGATCTCCTGCGAGCGATCTTCGCGGGCTGGCCCTTCGTGCGGATCCTGAGCCATCCCCACAACCGGGGCCTGGGGGCTGCCTTGCGGACCGGATTCCAGGCGGCCCGGGGGGAGATCGTGATCACGACCGACAGCGATGGGACCTATCCCTTCGAAGAGATCCTCACGCTGCTGCGGCATCTACGGGAGAACGTGGATCTGGTGACCGCCTCGCCGTATGCCCCCGGCGGAGGGATCGAGGGCGTGCCCCCCTGGCGCCAGCTGTTCAGCTTCGGCGCTTCGTTCCTCTACCGGATGATCCTGCGCTCTCCGGTGCGCACCTACACCGCCCTCTTCCGCGCCTACCGCCGCCGCGTCCTGGAGGCGATCTCCATTGAGACAGACGGCTATGTCGCGGTGGCGGAGATCATGGCCAAGGCCATCCGACGGGGGTTCCGCGTGGCGGAATATCCGACCACCCTGCGGGTTCGCCGCTTCGGGCGTTCGAAAATGAAGATCCTGCGCACCATCCTGGCCCACCTCCGCTTGATGGCCCGCCTGGTCCTCCCGGTGAGGACTGCGCCCTCCCTTCCCACCGGTCCTCTCCAGATGGCGGACAAAGAATCCGGAGGTCTTCGATGAGAGGAGCGCTGGGATATCTGCTGGTCAGCATTGTGTGCGCCGTCATCGGTCAGCTCCTGCTGAAACAGGGCATGCGGGAGATGGGGCCCGTGACCCTGAGCCCGTCCGGGCTCCCGGCGCTGATCCTCCGCCTGGCCACCAACCCCTGGGTGGTGGTGGGGATGAGCCTGTATCTGGGAGGAAGCCTGTTCTGGCTGACCGCGCTGTCGCGGATCGAGCTGAGCCTGGCTTACCCTTTCGCAGGGCTCAACTACGTGCTGATCGTCATCGCCTCGTATCTGCTGTTCGGGGAATCCCTGAACCCCATGCGAGTGATCGGCGTGCTGCTCATCGCCCTGGGGGTCAGCCTGGTGGCGCGCAGCGCGTGAGGGCGATCTTCAGATAACCCGGCCCGGAGGGAAAATGCGCATCGCGGTGATCGGAGGCGGGATCGTGGGAGTGAGCCTGGCCTACTTCCTGAGCCGGGCCGGGCATCGGGTGGTCCTGTATGAAGCCAGCGACCAGCCCGGCGGCCTGGCCGGGACCATCCGGCTGGGCGATGTGGAGGTGGATCGCTTTTATCACACGATCCTCTCCAGCGACACCCATATGCAGGCGCTGGCAGCGGAGCTCGGGATCGCCGACCGGCTGCGGTTCCGCCCCACCGGATCCGCTTTCTTCCACGAGGGCCGGCTCTATCCGATGACGACCCTGCGGGATTTCATGGCTTTCCCCCTCCTGCGGACGGCGGATCGGATCCGCCTGGGGCTGACGATCCTCGCGGCCTACCTTCACCGGGATTGGCGCCGTCTGGAGGAGATCAGCGTGGAGGAGTGGCTGGTCCGCTGGGGCGGCCGGCGGGCGTTTCACCATCTCTGGCGGCCGATGCTGCGCGCCAAGTTCGACGGGCGCTTTGAGGATCTCCCCGCCACCTACATCTGGGCCCGCCTGATCCGCACCCGCTCCACCCGCCGGGGGGTCTCCCAGCGGGAGATGGCCGGCTACCTGGTCGGCGGCCACATGACCATGATCCGGGCGATGATCCGGGCGATCGAGGCCGCCGGCGGAGAGATCCGCCTTCGAACCCCCGTGCGGGAAGTGCGGGTGGAGGAGAACCGAGTCCGTGGCGTCCGGATCGATGGGGTGGTGGAGCCTTTCGAGGCCGCCGCGATCACGCTACATCCTCCCCTCGTCCCTCCCCTCCTCCCGGACGTTCAGGGATCGTGGGTGGAAGATCTGCGCGCCTGGCGCTACCTGGGGGTGATCTGCGTGCTCCTGGCCCTGGACCGCCCCCTGACGGATTACTGGACGGTTTACATCACTGATGAGTCCGTGCCCTTCACAGGGGTGATCGAAACCACGCATTACATCGATCCGGGGGATGTAGGGGGCCATCACCTGGTCTACCTGCCCAAGTATGTGGCCTGGGATTCCCCGTGGCTGCAGCGGAGCGACTCCGAGATCCTGGAGGCATGGCTGGAGCATCTCCAACGAATGTTCCCCTCGTTCCATCCGAGCTGGGTGCGCCACGCCCGGGTCCATCGGGAGCGCTACGTGGAGCCCCTCTTCCACCGGGGCCAGTGGCGGCGGATCCCCCCTCTCGTCACCCCGGTGGAGGGGCTCTTCCTGGTCAACCTGACCCAGATCTACCCGGCTCTGACCAACGGGGAATCCCTCACCCGACACGCACGCCGCTCGGCCGAGGAGATCACGCGACATCTGGAGGGGGGATCCCTGTAAGCGGCTCTGCCCGGAAATCGAGAATGAGACAAGGGGAGCTTGAGGATGCGTCCGGATGTCTTGCCTTCCGAACTGATCCGCGTGAGATCGTGGGAAGAAGCCCAGGAGCTGGAATGGGTGGGGCTGCGGGCCGGCCTGGTCCTGGCTGACAGCTTCGCCCTGCTGCTGGCCTTCTTCTTCTCCTACTGGATCCGCTTTGAGACCCGGCTGCCCATCTTCTATCAGCCAGAGAGCCCGCCGGTTCGGTATTACGGCCTGCTGATGGCTGCCCTGATCCCTGTGTGGCTGCTGATCTTCGCCGCTCACCGCCTTTACGCGCCCGATCATCTTTTCCATGGAACATCGGAATACATGCGGGTGATCCAGGCGGCCAGCGTGGGGATGATGGCGGCCATCGTCGCCAGCTTTATGGAGCCCGCCCTGGTGATCGCGCGGGGCTGGCTGCTGCTTTCCTGGATCCTCTCCATCGCCCTGGTGGGATGGGAACGTTTTCTGGCCCGGCGGGTTGTCTACGCCCTGCGGGCTCGAGGCCGGCTCCAGGTCCCCGCGCTGATCATCGGAGCGGACGAAGAGGGGCGCATGGTCGCCGAGCAGCTTCGATCGTCCCCGATCTCCGGGATGAACCTGATCGGCGTCCTCGATCCCCACCTCCCACGCGGGAAGGAGGTGCTGCCCGGCCTGCCGGTGCTGGGCACACCGGCGGATCTCCCCCGTCTCGTGGAGCAGCTGGGGATCCGGGAGGTCATTGTCTCCGCCAGCGCGCTACCCCGGGAGGCGCTGGTGGAGCTGTTCCGCACCTTCGCCTTCCATCCCCAGGTCAACCTGCGCCTTTCCTCGGGCCTCTATGAGCTCCTGGCTACGGGAACCGAGGTGCGGGAGGTGATGGGCGTTCCCTTGCTCTACTGGCGACGGCTCCGGCTCTCACCCCTGGAACAGATCCTGAAAGCGGTGATGGACTACACCCTGGCCGCTGGGGCGTTGATCCTCCTCGCTCCCCTGATGCTCCTGATCGCCCTGGCCATCCGGCTGGATTCCCCCGGCCCGGTGTTCTATCGGCGGCGCGTGGTGGGGCTGGGCGGGAAGCTCTTCGACGCCTTCAAGTTCCGCACCATGGTGGTGAACGCGGAAGCCCTCCTGGAGCAGAACCCGGCGTTAAAGGAAGCTTTCCGGCAAAACTACAAGCTGCGGGACGATCCGCGGGTGACGCGGGTGGGGCGGATCCTGCGCCGATGGAGCCTGGATGAGCTGCCCCAGCTCTTCAACGTGCTGCGGGGGGAGATGAGCCTGGTGGGCCCCCGGATGCTGACGCCGGAGGAGATCTCCCGCTATGGGCGCTGGGCGCTGAACCTGCTGACCGTCAAGCCCGGTATCACCGGGCTGTGGCAGGTGTCGGGACGGGCGGATCTGCCTTACAGCGAGCGGGTGCGCCTGGACCTCTTCTACATCCGCAACTACAGCCTGTGGCTGGATCTGGCCATCCTGGCCCAGACCATCCCGGCTGTGATCCGAAAACGGGGGGCCTATTGAGCGGGTCTGTCGAACGAGGCCCCTTCGGTTTCAGGACGGCGTCCGTCATCCCGATGTTTCGGGCAAAGATGGGGATGCCCCCGGCGCCGAAGGGATGCGGGGGGCGACGACCTCCCCGCGCCGGGCCTCATAGAGCCCCACCCCCAGCTTCTGCGCCATCGCCTCCGCCCCCGCATAGATCGCCAACCCGAAGACCGCCGGGATCACCGGCTCCGGGAACCCCTCCCGCTGCAACCAGCTCCGGAACGCGGCATCCCGGATCCGCTCCAGCACCTGCTCGAACGGGCGAGGACCCCACACCCGCCCCTTCACCCTCACAACCCATGTCATCCAGCGGCCCTCTGTCTCCTCTATCTCCAGAACCAGATCCACTTCACCTTCGAGCGGCACCATTGCGATTCGCTGCACCTGGAGGCCCTTCGAAGCCAGGAACCGGGGCATCAGATCCGCGGCCATGTTCTCATGATCCAGCCCCCAGCGCTGCTCCATACGGATCACGCTTCGCCGCAGCTCCCGTATCTCATCCCTGAGCTCCGCGATCTGGCGGCTGTTCTCCCGAACCTGTTGAAGAAGTGCCGCGGTTGGCTCCTCTGCCATCTTTGCTTGCTCCCTCCACGCGGCAACCCGCTGGCTATTCTCTTGAATTGCCTCCGAATGTGGCGGAACTCCTTATGGAATCTCCAGGCGCTCCACGCGCTCCGGGAGGGCGAGGAGCTCGTCCGTGAGCAGCTTGCGGCGCACCTCCTCCCGAAACGCCGGATCCCGATCCAGGAGCTCCAAAAACTTCATGCGAAACTCAGGATCTCGAAGCAACGCTTCGATCATCTGAGGGGTCATCCTCTGCTCTCCGAATCTCCCACCGCACTGCTTTCAGCAGGCAGAATAACGCCAGTGCTTCCGATTGTCGATAGATGCCAACGCTTGTTGTCGCAATCCAAATCTCTCGCCTCCCCTCTGATCCTTGAACTGCAAACCCTCCGCCGGACGTCCGGGGATGGGACGAGACAGCGAGATGTTCGACAAAAAGACCTGTCCTGTTTAGAATGGCGCTGGACTCCTGACAGGGCACGAGGAGGGATCTGCGTCCATGGCGATCCGGTGTCGGAAGTGCGGCCGCGAGGCGGCCATCATGATGCGCCAGCATCGGCTGGCCCTCTGCGAGGAACATTACCTGGATTGGTTCGTGGAACAGACCGAGCGCACCATCCGGATGTTCCGGATGTTCGACCGCTCGGAGCGCGTGCTGGTGGCGGTCTCAGGGGGCAAGGACTCCCTGAGCCTGTGGGATGTGCTGCTGCGCCTGGGCTACCAGGCCGACGGCCTTTACATCGGCCTGGGCATCGACGGCGGCATCCGCTACTCCGATCAATCCTATGAGAAGTGCCGCCGCTTTGTGACCGAGCGCTGGCCCGGCGCCCGCCTGATCGTGGTGGATGTGAAAGAGGTCTACGGGGAGACCATCCCGGAGGTCGCCGCCCGGACCCTGCGCGGCCGGGACAAGCCGTGCGCGGTCTGCGGGCTGATCAAGCGCTACATCATGAACCGCGTAGCCTACGACGGGGGCTACGCCGCCCTGGCCACCGGCCACAACCTGGACGATGAGGTGGCGGTGTTGTTCGGCAATGTGATGAACTGGCAGGTCGGCTACCTGGCCCGCCAGGGCCCGGTGCTGCCCGCCTCCCGCCCCGGCTTCGCCCGCAAGGTGAAACCGTTCTGCCGCTTCTACGAGCGGGAGACCGCCGCCTACGCGCTGCTGCGGGGCATCGACTACATCTACGACGAATGCCCCTACGCCGAGGGCTCCACGAGCATCGCCTACAAAGAGTGGCTGGCGAAGCTGGAGGAGGAGCGCCCCGGCACGAAGCTCCGCTTCTACCTGGGCTTCCTCAAGGCCCGGGAGGAGGGGCAGATCCGCTTCGCGACCGACGAGGCGGAGCTGCACGCCTGTGAGAAGTGCGGGCAGCCGACCTCCGCGCCCGGGATCTGCGCCTTCTGCCGGCTCTGGGAAAAGCGGCGGCCCGCCCGCGCCGTCGCCGCCCCCGTCCTGTCCACGGAGGGCTGAAGGATGCGCATCGTCTCCCTGCTTCCCGGAGCCACCGAGCTGGTCTGCGCCCTGGGGCTGGCGGAGCACCTGGTCGGGGTCTCCCACGAATGCGATTTTCCCCCGGAGGTGGTGGCCGGTCTTCCCCGCCTCACCCGCAGCACGCTGCCGGAGGGGCTGTCCGACCCTGCCGCCATCGACGCGGCGGTCCGGGAGAAGGCCCGGCGGGGCGAGCCCCTCTACGTCATCGATGAAGCCCAGCTGGCCGCGCTGGAGCCCGACCTGATCCTCACCCAGGCCCTGTGTGAAGTCTGCGCCGTCCCCATGGGCCAGGCTCTCCGGGCCTCAGGTCGGCTCCGCCGGCCGCCCCGGGTGATCGCCGTCAACACCTACCGCCTGACGGATCTGTTTGCGTGCCTGCAACAGATCGCCGAGGCCGCCGGGGTGCCCGAGCGCGCGGAGGATCTCCTCCGGGCGTGGCGGCGCCGGCTGGCCCGCGTGGCGGACGCCGTGGCCGGCGCCCCCCGACCGCGCCTCCTGCTCCTCGAATGGCTGGATCCTCCCTTCTGTTGCGGCCACTGGGTCCCCGAGATGGTGGAGATCGCCGGGGGGCAGGAGGTCCTGGGGCGCCCGGGGGAGCCCTCCCGTCGCATCCGATGGGAGGAAGTCCTCGCGGCCGCGCCGGACGTCATCGGCCTGATCCCATGCGGGTATCGCCTGGCCGACGCGGTTGAATCCTATCCCCTCCTCACCCGCCTGTCCTTCTGGCCGCAGATCCCGGCGGTGCGCAACGGGCAGGTCTATGCCCTCGAGGCCTCGGCCTACTTCAGCCGCCCGGGCCCTCGCACCATCGATGGGATCGAGCTCCTAACTGCCCTCCTCCATCCGGATCGCTTTCACACGCCGCTTCGGGAGCGGGCCGTGCAGCCGCTGGAGACCGCCGGGGTCTTCCCGGGATGAGCCGTCGGGCCGCCCCCTCTTCCCGCGCAACGATACGGCCCAGGCTTGCCGGATGGATCCGCATGAGGAAAATTTCCCCTGGATCCTTCCCGCTGCGAGTGAGGAGATCGCCGGATGGAAGAGCCCCGGACGCCGCGCCTGCGGGATCCGCTGATCGTGCTCGCCGCCCTCGCCATGGCCTTGATCTGGGGGGTTAACGCGATGACCAACCGGGATCCCCTCTGGTTCTGGCCCTGGTTGAACGCCCAGGCTGCCGAGATCCGGATCACCACAGGCGGCCGCGAGGTGGCCTTCGTCCCCGGAACCCCGGGATACGACCGGTTGAACGCCGCCCTGAACCAGGCGCTCTCGGGCTTCAATCTCGAAGGGTATGAGCCCCAAATCGGCCTCTCCGAAGCCACCCTGGCCGAGTATCGCCACGGACCACAGTCTCTGGTCCTTTGGGTTCGCTATGACCCACCGGTTCAGATCCACACCGCCTTTTTCTTCCCCCGCGCCGACCTGCTGATCATTCCGCTGCAGGGGCCCCACGCCGAGCTACGGCCCGTGTTCGGGGCCCTGCACGGCGTGATCCGCCTGGGCGCCCTGCGGCTGCGGGATCGCCGGATGCTGGAGGAAGCCGTTCGGGAGGTGCTCCCGTGAACCGACCCCTGATCGCTCCGTCCGAGCTGGAGACGCTGACCGCCCGCTTCGGCCCTCAGCCCCATCACCACGCCGAGGTGATCGGCGACGGCTGGTGGGATGAAGTGCGTCGCAGCCTGGATCGGCGACGCGGGGAGGTGCTCCTGGTGATCCAGCGCCCGGGAGGCGAGATCCTGGTCCACACCAAAGCGTTCTACCCTCCGGAAGCCTATCGCCTCCCCACCGGCGGCATCGGCTGGGGGGAGACCGCCTGGGAGGCGCTGCATCGGGAGATGGCCGAGGAGACCGGCCTGCCGGTGCAGGCCGCCGAATGGTGGGGGCTCATCACCTACACCCTGTATCCCTCCGCAGACCGCCGGGACCTGGGGACGCCCTTCGTCTCTTTTGTGTTCTACGTTCGCACGGAGGGGGAGCCCCGACCCGCCGACCTCGGGGAGCAGATCGCCGCCTTCCGCTGGGTCCCACCGGAAACCCTCCCTGAGATCGCGCGGCGCCTGGAATCCCTGGACCTGCCGTGGCGCGGCTGGGGAGTCTTCCGGGCGGTGGGCCATCGCTTTGTGTGGGAACATCACCGGGAACGCCTGACATCCGCCCGCGCGAACCCTTCGCAAAAAGGATGACGCTTGAAATCCCTTTCAGGAGACCCCCTTGACCGATCATGGGCTTTCCGGGAAGAAGTTCATCGCCATCGCCGGGAACATCGGGGTGGGGAAGTCGGCCCTGACCGAGCGGCTGGCCCGGGCGCTGGGGTGGGAGCCTTTCTTCGAGGCGGTGGACGATAACCCTTACCTCGCCGATTTCTATCAGGACATGGCCCGCTGGGGCTTCCATTCCCAGATTTTCTTCCTGAGCCGCCGGCTCCGGCACCACGTGCTGCTGCTCCAGCGTCCCCACTCGGTGATCCAGGACCGCACAATCTATGAAGACGCCGAGGTCTTCGCCAGAAACCTCTATGAGCAGGGGGATCTGAGCGAACGGGACTGGCGGGTCTACCGGGAGCTCTACGAGACCCTGCTCATGTTCCTCCCGCCGCCGGATCTGGTGATCTACCTGCGGGCCTCCGTCCCCACGCTACAACACCGCATCGCGCTGCGCGGGCGAGCCTTCGAGCGGGAGATCCCCCCGGAATACCTGGAGCGCCTGAACCGGCTCTATGAGGACTGGATCCGGCGGTTCGATCTCTGCCCTGTGCTCACCATCCCGGCGGACCGCCTGGATTTCGTGCAGCATCCCCGTCACCTCCGCCTGATCGTGGAGAAAGTGATCGAGAAGCTCCAGGGGAAGGAAGAGGTCACGTTCGAGGAGGAGCTGGCGGATCCGGGGCTCTGAGGCCCGCCCGGCTGGGGGCGAGGATTTGGGAGAGCCCCCCGGTTCGAGGTAAGATCGGCGGGAGGACCCAGAGCCCGTCGCAAGCTCCGAGGAGGCGAGGACGATGCCCTACGCCCTGCATCCCATCGCCGAAGGGGTCACGGCCATCGATCTCCATTTCCACGGCCGTCCGCAGGTCATCGCGGCCTATTTGATCTACGACGGCCGGGAGGCCGCCCTGGTGGAGACCGGGCCGACCTCCAGCGCGGAGCACCTGCTGGAGGGGATCCAGGCGGCCGGCGTGCCCCTGGAGGCCCTGCGCCACCTGATCGTCACCCACATCCACCTGGACCACGCGGGGGCATCCGGGTTCCTGGCCCAGCGCCTGCCCGGGGCGAAGATCTACGTTCATCCGGTGGGCGCCCCCCATCTGATCGATCCCTCCCGGCTGATCGCCAGCGCCGCCCGGATCTACGGGGACATGCTGGAGCCGCTGTGGGGGAAGGTGATCCCTGTCCCCGCCGACCGCGTGCAGGTCGTTCCGGATGGGGAACGCCTGCGCGTGGCCGGCCACACCCTGGTGGCCTTCGAGACCCCCGGCCACGCCCGCCACCATCACGCCTTCCTCGACGAGACCACCGGTCTTCTCTTCACCGGGGACATCGCAGGGGTGCGCCTGCCCGGCGTGCGCTACGTCCGCCCGCCCACCCCGCCGCCGGAGCTGGACCTGGAGGCCTGGTCGGCCAGCATCGCCCGGCTGCGCGCCCTGAAGGCCCAGGCCCTGTGCCTGACCCACTTCGGGGCTTTCCGGGAGGACATCGAGTGGCACTGGGAGGACCTGGAGCGCCGGCTGTGGGACTGGGGGCGGTGGATCCGGGAGATGATGGAGGAGAACCGGACGGAGTCCGAGATCCTGGAGGCGCTGCGAACCCGAGCGGACGCCGAGCTGCAAGCCGCCGGTGCCGACCCGGCGTTCTACGATGTGGCCGTGAGCTACGAGAGCGTGGTCGCCGGATACCTGCGCTACTGGCGGAAGCGCGCCGAAGCCCTGGCCCAGCGGGCCGAAGGCTGAACCGGTCGGCCCGGGGGGAGCGCGAAGCCAGACAACGGAGCGCCCACGGCATGATCGAGCTCATCCCCTGCCCGGCTTGCGGCCGGGAGATCTTCGCGGAGGAGGGCGTTTGCCCCCACTGTGGGGCCGCTTTCTGCCCGGCGTGCCGATCCCCCATGCCGGAGGATGCGGATCGCTGCCCCGCTTGTGGAACGGTCTGGGCCTGGTTCTGCAGCCACTGTGACGCGCCCGTCCCGCCGGAAGCGGAGACCTGTCCGTCGTGCGGCGCGCCCCTGCGGCCCCGGCCTTGCGGCCGCTGCGGGACGATGGTGCCGCCCGACGAGCCGTGCCCGGGCTGCGGCGCCGAGCCCTGCCCCGATTGCGGCGCGTGGGTGCCGGCGGACGCCTCCGCGTGCCCGGCGTGCGGGTTGCCCCTGGGGGAGATGTGCGCGCAGTGCGGGGCTGCGTTGCCGGAGGGCGCGACCCGCTGCCCGGCCTGCGGCGCGCCGGCCGGGGAGCCCACCTGCCCGCGCTGCGGCCAGCCCGTGGCGCCGGAGTCGGGTCTGTGCCCCGCGTGCGGCGCGATCTGGTGCCCGATGTGCGGGGAGCCCGGACCCGAAGAGCCCCTCACGGCGGAGACGCGATGCCGATGGTGCGGCTTCGAGCTGGCCTTCGCCTGCCCGGGTTGCGGGGCCGTTCTGCTGAGCACGGCGTCGGAATGCCCGGACTGCGGGCGGGTTTTCCCCCGGCGTTGCCCGTCCTGCGAGAAGCCCCTCTTCGGCGCGCCGGAGCGCTGTCCATCGTGCGGAGCCCCGATCCCCGCGCCTCCTCCCGTGGAGGACCGTCCGGCTTCCCTCCGCCCTTCTGAAACCGCCGCCCTGACGGTTTGCCCCAACTGCCGGACGCTCTTTCGCCCATCGGAGGGGCCGTGCCCGTCCTGCGGCCAGTGGCTCTGCCCCCGGTGCCGTGCCCGGCTCTGGCCGGATGAGCTCATCTGCCCGCGGTGCGGGGCGGAAACCGGCGCGCGCTGCCCCGATTGCCAGGCGATCATCCCCCTCGGAGCTTCCGCGTGTCCGATCTGCGGGGCCGAGCTCGCCTTCGTCTGCCCGCGCTGCAACGCCCGCGTCTCCGAAAGGACCGAACGTTGCCCCTCCTGCGGCCTGGACCTTTCGGGACGCTGCCCCCGTTGCGGGGCGGAGCTCCCGGAAGAGGCCGACGCCTGCCCGGCCTGCGGGCAGGCCCTGTGCCCGGAATGCGGATCGGCGGTGGCCGAGGACGCCCGCGCCTGTCCGGTCTGCGGGGCCGCCTTCACGTATGTGTGCGAAACCTGTGGGGCGGAGCTGGAACCGGAAGCGACCCGCTGCCCGCGTTGTGGACATCCGGTGTAGCCGCAGGCCGGAGCCCCATGTCACGGATCGACTGGATGATCCGGCACGATCTCACCCCGGAGGCCCGGGATCCTCGATCCTCCACACCGTCCCGACCGGGAACGCGGGGTCCCGGGAGGCGATGACCACCGCCTGATTCCCCCGGGGCTCAAAGACCGCAAGGGCCGGTCGGCCGGCGCAGGCGCGGGCCAGGGCGGTGAACAGCCAGAGGGGCAGCTTCCCGTTCAGGATGAGGAGCCCTTCCTCCGGGATCGAGGGCAACAACAGGCCCTCTGTTTCCTCCCGCTCCACATAGGGATGGCGGAGGGCAGCCCGGAGCCGCCATCCCCCGGGCGCGCGCTCGACCGTGAACGCCAGCGGAGATGAACGGTCCGCTGTCTGTTCCTCGCCCTCCGTCGCCCATCGGAAGCGCGGGGGTTCCACCCAGCCCAGCCGGACGTCGAACTGGAAGAACGGGGCCGGGAGGGCGTGGACGGCGAGGGCTGCGTAGAGCCAGGCGGGGCCGCGGCCGTAAAGGGCCAGGGGCTTGCCCTCGGGGAGGAAATCCAGCATCCGGGGCAGATCCTCCGGGGCCCAGCGCGGGGCCTCCCCTTCCCGACGGACCTCCAGCATGCGGGCCAGCTCGTCCAGGTCGATCACCCAGTCGACGTCGGGGGCCATCGCCAGATGATAGCGGCGCAGCTCCTCCGGGTCGTAGCGGAAGAGGGCCGCGATCCGCTCGGCCAGCGCCTCGAAGACCGGCCCCTCCGCCATGCGACCCCGCTCCAGGCCGGTGATCACCCCGCGCAACACCGGTGTCTCCTCCAGGATCTCCGAGGAGCCTTCCAGGCGGGAATCCAGATCCGCGATCAAATGCAGGCCGTAACGCCGGACGCGCTCCTGCCAGACCGGGCGGGCCGCGGGATCCCGGATGAGGAGGATCGCGTGGGTGACCACGCCCAGGATCCGCTCTTGCTCCGGGGTCGGCATCCCCCCCACATCCACCAGCAGCGGCAGGTGGCGACGCCGGATGTCCTGGACGATCCGATCCACCCAGCGTTCATCGAAGGCCCCCTTGATCCGGAGCTGCCGGGCCAGCCGGGGCTCCGCCTCGTGAAACCAATCCCCCTCCCCATCCGGCGCCGCCCGCAACACATAATGGGCCACGCCACGCTTCCGCAAGGATTGTGATAGACTATATGTTAGAACGGATTTACCAGAGTTCGGCGGCCCTCCGATCAGCACAGCGGGGAACAGCTCCATCGGGATCCTCCGTATCCCGGGAGATTCGGTCTGCGGGAGGTGGGCCATGGAACACAGACCGGCCAGCACGATGATCGCCACGCTGGGTGGGCAGCCGCAGGTGATCACCTTTGCCCTGGACGCCTTGCTGGGCCGCGGCGAGCAGATCGTTGAGGTGGTGGTGTTGCACCTCGCTCCCCAGGATCCCCGAACCCGTCACGCCCTGGAACGCCTGGATCGCGAGTTCCCCAACGGCTTCTACGCCCATGCCCGCCGCCCCATCCGCCTGCGTCGGGTCATGCTGAAGGATCTCCGGGGCCCCATGCCGGATATCACCGATGAGCACGCCGCCGATGTGGTCCGGATGCAGATGATGGAGATCCTTCAAGCGGAGAAGGCGCAGGGCCGTCCCCTCCATGTCGTGCTGGCGGGGGGACGACGCCTGCTCGCCCTGATGCTCTTCCTCACCGCGGTGGTGCATCTGGATTACGCGGACCGGGTGTGGCACCTGTATACCCCTCGCGCCTTCCTGGAGGTGGCGCGAGATGGCCAACGGATGCACGCGCGGCCTGAGGATGGCGTGCGCCTGATCGAGGTGCCCTTCCCCCGCTGGGGGGCGGACTTCCCCGCCTTCCGACAGCTGACCTCCCTGCAGCTGGGGCAGATCGAGTCGCCGGCGGATCGGATCGGGCGTTGCCGGCAGGTCTGGGAACGGCTGACGGCGGCCCAGCGCCGCGTGCTGGCGGAGGTCGTGCGCTGCGAACGGCTGGCGCAGGTCGCGGAGGCCCTGGGCCTGTCGCCCAAGACCGTGGACTCCCACCTCGAAGCGATCAAGGCGCTCTGCCGCGAGACGTGGGGTCTGTCCCCTGACCATCGTCTCTCCTATCGGGATCTGCGGGAATGGTTCCGCCCCTTCGCGCCGCTCATGGACCTTTCCACAACCCGATGAGGGCCGGGACCGGAAACCGCCCTCCCCGTGGGGCTCCGCTCTGATGCCCCCCAGGGTCAGCGGGGCCCCTCCTGGCTTCTAATCGTAGAAGAACGGCCAGCCCCTGCATCCGGTCGTCTCCGGATGCGCGTCCGGTCTTTCCCCGATGTCCGGCCTCCCGGGCTCGGCTACATTTGGGGGCAAAGGAGGCGGCATGGTCGTTTTAAACTTTGCGCACCCACTCACACCGGAACAGCAGCGGCAGATCGAGGCCCTTGCGGGGCAGCCGGTGGAACAGGTCATCGCCATCGATGCCCAGATCGATCCGGCCCGTCCCCTGGTCCCGCAAGTGGTGTCCATGGTGGATCGGGTGGGGTTCTCCCCCGAGGAGTGGCAGACCCGACCCATCCTGATCCTGTTGCCCTCGTTGAACTACAGCGCCGGGGTGCTGCTGGCGGAGCTTCACGGCCGCATGGGCTATTTCCCATCGATCATCCGGATGCGGCCGGTTCCGGAGGCTGTTCCGCCCCGATTTGAGGTGGCGGAGATCATCTCCCTGCAGGCCGTGCGGGAGGCCGCGCGTGCCCGGCGGGGGGCGTCGGAAGGGAGGGGGAGCGATGCGTCTTAAGATCGCGCTGCGCTTCGTGCGTCCGGGCCGGTTGCCCTGGGGCTATCCGGAGTGGTTGCGGGGCCTGGCGTATACGGCGATGCGGCGGGGGTTGCCTCAGGTGGCCCATCGGCTTCACGAGGAGGGGTGGCAGGGCCCGGAGGGACGCGCCTACAAGCCCCTTACCTACTCGTGGTTGCATGGCCTGCGGCCGGATGGGAGCGGGCTATGGGCGGAGGGGGCGGTCACCTGGTGGGTCTCCTCGCCGATCGAAGCGGTGGTCGAGGCGCTGGCCCTGGGGCTGCTGCTGGAGCCGGAGGTGGCGCTGGGGCCGCATCCGGTGCAGGTGGAGCGCATTGAGGTGGTCCCGGCGCCTGCGCTGGAGGGGTCGATGACCTGCGTCACCCTGTCGCCCATCACGGTCTCCACAGGCGAGCGGCGGGCGGACGGGCGGCTGGTCAAGCGGTATCTTTCGCCGGAGGAGCCGGGCTTCGCGTCGGCGTTAGCGGAGAACCTGCGGCGGAAGGCGGCGGCTTTTTACGGGCAGGAGATCCGGGGGGAGGTCGTCATCCGACCGCAACCGCCCTATCGCTCCAAGCTCGTGCGGATCCACGACACCGACATTCGGGGGTGGATGCTGCGGCTGACGCTGGAGGGGGATCCGCGGCTGCTGCGCCTGGCCTACGAGGCCGGCCTCGGCGAACACACCGCCAGCGGCTTCGGGATGATCGCCATCGCGTCAGGAGATGGCCCCGGAAACACGGCTGGCTGCCGGATCCGCGCGACCCGGGTTTGGGCTATCCCATCACCTAAGCCATAAATGAGAGGGGATTGAGGGATGAGCGATCGCATCCTGATGGCCGGAGATGTGGACACCATCCGCGAGTATGTGTTTGAGACCTCCTCTCTTCCTCAGATCCGCGGGGGAAGCGAACTGCTACAGGAATGCGAGGGCAAGATTCAAGAGAAATACGGCTCATATGTTATCTACTGCAAAGGCGGCAGTTTTCTGCTTCAGGTTCCCCCAGGCGAGGCGGAAAGGATCCGCAGAGAGATTGAGCATCTCTATCTGAAGCAGACCCTCGTTGCCACCGTAACGATTGTCTATGAGACGCACAGTCCTCCGTCGGAGGAGCCTCGGCCGGAGGGTTCCTGGGCGCAGCGGATACGAGACGCAGCAGCTGGCGTGCCGCTCGATGGCGGCTTCGCCCAGCGCGTGCTTTTCCTAAACGCCCGTCTCCGGGAGGCCAAACGGGAGAAAACCACCGCCCCGTTCTACGAGGCCCTTCCCTTCGGCAAGCGCTGCGAGCGCTGTGGCAAACGTATGGCCAGCGCCCGGGAGCCAATGGAAGACGGGAAAGCCCTGTGCCTCGTTTGCAAGCATCGGGACGACAAAGGCCGAAAGCGAAAGGGGGAGATTCGAGGGAAGTTCAACCAGGAGTTCTGGCATCGATGTAAGAAGAATCGCACGGCCGAACAGCCCGATGACCTCGATCATCTGATGGCCAGCGCCCGTCGCAAGTATCTGGCCTTTTTCTACGCCGATGGCAACGACATCGGCAGCCTGCTTCAGAAAGCCAGGATTGAGAAGGGAGAAGAAGAGGAAAGGAAATACAGACAGATCTCCGAGGCTCTTCAGAAAGGGACCCAAGAAGCCCTCTTCCAGAGCCTGGAGGCCGTATGCGGCGCAGCATTGGAGCGTGAGGGATACTGGCCCTTCGACATCATCAACATCGGCGGAGACGATGTAACCGTCCTCATCCAGGCCGGATATGCCTGGGATTTGGCCGTCGAATTTCTCAAACATTTTGAAGATGAAGTCAGCCAACGCCTCCCGGAGGACCTGAAGGCCGAATGGAGGCCCACCGCCTCGTGTGGGATCCTCATCGCGGATGTGAAATATCCGGTCCGCTATATGGAGCGTCTGGCCACCGATTTGTTGAAACGAGCTAAGAAGCGGGCAAAAGAGGATCCCCAGAATCCCAAGAGCGCCATCGATTTTCTCTGGCTTCCCTCTCCGGTGGCCAGCGACAGGGTTGAGCCCTTGCTGAGCATTTACCGGCGTGGGGGAGAGGTTGAGCTGACCGCCCGGCCCTACACCCTGGACGAAGCGCAGCGCATCCGGGAGTTGATCCCTCAAGTTGCCCGATGGCCCCGCACCACACGCCACCGCTGGGCAGAGGCCCTGGAACGGGGTGTGTTTCAGTCCCTTAGCTTCATCCAGTATGACATCGCTCGGGAACGGGGAGGGAAAGAAAAAATCGCCACACTGGAACAAGCCGGAGAGATCCTCAGCAAGCGCGGGGGACGACCCATCACGGGGCTTCCCATCTGGTACCGGATCGATAACAATCAGACGGTTATGTGGCGCACACTGCTCCTCGATGTCCTGGAGCTAGCCGAACTGCATGCCATGCGGCCCGATGTGGAGGAGGAGGAAGAAGGCATATGACCAGACTGGAGATGGAGCTGATCATCACGCTGGACACCGCGCTCCACACCACCGGCAACCTCCGACGCCCGGGGGTGGACAAAGCCATGGCCCGGACCGCGCAGGGGGATCCTGTTCTCCCGGCCACCACCCTGAAGGGTTTCTTGCGGGAGAAGGCGGAGATCCTGCTGCGCGCCTGGGGGCATCCGGTATGTCTCGGGCCCGAGCCGGATCGGATGTGCAAAGGACCGGAGCCCTGCCGGATCTGTCGGGTGTTCGGCAACCCCCGACACCCCTCACCGCTGCGCTTCAGCGATGCAACCTTGATTCATGCCGACGAGGACCTGTCCGTTCGGGCAGGCGTGGCCATCAGCCGCCACCGGCGGGCGGCCTTTCCCCAACGCTTGTTCTTCATGGAAACTGTTCCATCCATTCCCGAGCGACCCATCCGGGGGCAAGCCTGGTGTGAAGGCGATTTCTTTGATCCGACAACGGCGCGAGAAGCCGCCGCGTTGATCGCCCTGGCGGCTCGCTGGGGGATCGCCATCGGGGGTGGCAAGACCCGCGGGCTGGGCTGGATCCGGGAGATCAAGGTGAACGCGCACATCGACGGCGAGCCCCTTCCAGAGAGCGCGCTGGTGGAGATCTGGCGGGCCTGGCGGGAGGGAACCCATGTGGCTTAAGATCAAGCCGCGAGAGCCTCTGCTTTTGGGCGACATCCGGCCGGACGCCCAGTTCCTACCCAGCCAGAAATACATCCCAGGGCGTATCCTGCGGGGGGCCTGGGCCGAATGGCTGCTCCGCCAGGGCGCCTCGTCGGAGACCATTCTTCAGCAGGTTGCCCGGCTACGCATCGGGAACTTCTTCCCGGCCCCCGAAGCCCCGGGATTTCTTTACGCGCTCCCCTTGCCGATGAGCGCCCTGGAATGCAAGCGCGAGGGAGGGTTCGCCACGGAACCCCATCCGAATCGTAGGGGCCATGGCATCGTGGACATCCTTCTTCCTTCCCTGGCTTATCGCCTGCTGGAACAACAGGGCGCTCGCTTCCCCCTTCCTTTCAATGTTCGTTGCCGACAGTGTAAAGATCGCATGGAGCCGGCTAATGGCTTTTACGCGGTGTATGAGGTCTATGGCACGAAATACCACACGATGTTCCGCCCGTATTTTCACGCGCAAACCAAAGTAGCCCTCAGCCGCCACCGCCGGGCGGCCACGGAAAGCATGCTGTATACCCCTTCCGCCCTCAGTTCCCATACCGATGATCCGATGAAAACGGGCGCAAGCCCGCTCATGTTCGTCGGGCGGGTTTTCCTCCGTGATGACAAAGGGGAGGATGCTGCAACGAGCTTCCGGGAAGCCCTTTCCCGTATGGCGATCGGGGCCATGCACACCCGTGGCTACGGCCGGGTCGAGGTGGAAGATGTAGAGGAGCATCTGCCTCCTCTCGGTCAGCGGCTGAAGGCCTTTAACGAGACCCTGAGGCGCCTGTGGATGGACATTCGTTCCCTGGCGGTGAACCCAGGGCGCATGCCCGATGGACCCCAGGGGATTTATTTCTCCGTCGATCTGCTGGCCCCAGGGATCTTCCGGGACGACAGCGGCGTCCCCGCGCTGGTGCCGATCCTGCGCCTGGGGAACCAGACCCTCCGCCCCATCCTCTGGATGACCCGTCCGGACATCGCCAGCGGCTGGTCCACGGCCTGGGGCCTGCCCAAGCCCACCCGGCTGGCTGCCCGCATGGGCAGCGTGTTCGTTTACCGATGGGAAGGCGCAGAGGACAGCCTTCTGTCCATGCTGGAGGGCCTGGAGCAGGAAGGGATCGGCGAGCGCCGGGATGAGGGGTTCGGCGAATGCCTGATCTGCCACCCATTCCATCTGGAGGTGGAGGAGAAATGACCCGGTTCACCGATGACCCGAAGCGCAACGCCCAAATCTTGCGGGCGATCAAGGAGAAGGAAGGAGAATTGGTGCAAATGGCGGAAGAGCTTGCCCGGAGCCTGAAGGAAATCTTTCGAAACGAAGAAAAGAAACCGTTGAGCGACAAGGAGCACAAAGAACGCCAGCTGCGCAACATCCAGGAGGTTGCGGAACAAAGCACCTCTTGGGCCGAGGTCGAGCTGTTCATCCGTTACCAAGCCGCGCGCAAAGAGATCTACGTGGCATGGGCCAACGAGGCGCTTCAAAAACTTCAAGGCCTCCGGGAGCTCGCCAGGGGTATTGTGGGCGCTGCAGAGGAGCCGACCATCCGCAAGGTGCACCTGGAATTGATCCGCCGTGTTCTGGGGCACACCGTGCGCTGGCATGTCTGGCATGCGAAAGGAGAGACGCAATTACAACGAGCGAAGCAGGGAGGTGCGGGATGAGCGGGTTTGCCGAGTTCCGGAATCGCACGTGGATCCACGCCATCCTGGAGATGCAGACCGCCCTGGCCGTAGGCAGCCGGCTGTCCCTGGACCCGGTCGGCACCGATATGCCCGTGATCAAGGATCCAGAGGGGAAGCCCTTCATCCCCGGCTCCTCCATCAAGGGCGTGGTGCGCTTCCAGGCCGAGCGCATGCTGCGAGCTGTCAATCGAAAGCCCGATTTCTGGGCTTGTGATCCCTTTGATGCGCCCTGCGTGGATGCCTCCCGCAAAGAGACGCTCTGGAAAAGGGCCGGACAGAACGATGAGATCTTTACCCGAGAAGTGTTCTCGGAGAGCTGCACCGCCTGCCGTCTCTTCGGCTCCCCCTGGATGGCCGGACGGGTCGCCTTTAAGGACGCGCGCCTCGAAAACCATGAAGACCTGCCGGTCTGGACCCAGATCCGCGACGGCGTGGGCATCGACCGGGACCTGGGCGCAGCCCGCGCGGGCGTTAAATACGATTTTGAGACCGTGGTCCCGGGTGCTCAATTCCGCATCGAGATCGTGGCGGAGAACCTGGAGAATTGGGAGCTCGGATTTCTCCTCGCTGTGCTGCGGATGTGGAAGGAGGGCGGCATCGCCATCGGCGGCAAATCCACCCGGGGTCCCGGCTGGGGCAAGTTGACAGACATCCAGATCTATCAGGTGACCCCGGACAACCTCCTGGATTATCTGAGCTCCGGCCAGAAGGCTGAGCGAAAAGAGGATGAGCTCATCGAAGCTTTCATGAGTTGGTGGAAGAGGGAGGGTGGCCATGCATAAAAATCGCTACAACGCGTTGCGTTTGAAGCTTCGGCTGAGCCCGAAGGGACCTCTGCTCATCAAAGCCGGGGGCATCTCCGCCAACCCTACCCTGCCCGATATGCAGTTCGTTCGCACCTTCCATCCCGGAAAAGGCGAGGTGCTCTACATCCCGGGATCCTCGCTCAAGGGCGTGGTGCGCGGGTTTGTGGAAAAAGCGTTGCGGACAGTCAATGAACAGGGAAGTTGGCGATGGGCCTGCACTACCTTTCCAGATGATCCGGATAGCTGTGGCAAGCGCCTGGAAAAGGAAGAAAGCAGCTTTCGCATTTATGGGAATTCCTGCGGCGCTTGCCGCATCTTCGGCCACACCCGCTTGAAAGGGCGCGTCGCTTTCACCGATCTTCTCCCGACCACCGACGTGAAAACCGAAATCCGCTATGGGGTGGCCATCTCACGCCTCAGCCATGCGGTCGGGGCTGGCCCCTTCGAGATGGAGATCGCCGTGGCGGGGGCCTTTGAGGGTCAGCTCATCCTGGAGAACTTTGAGCTCTGGCAGCTGGGTTTGCTCGCCATGGCCCTGGAGGCCATGAACCAGGGGCTGGTGAAGGTGGGGTTTGGAAAGAATCGGGGTTTCGGAGAGGTGCGCGTGGAAGTCGTGGAAGCGATGATGGAGGAGTTCAGCTCCGGCGCCCAGGATACCGTATGGCGGAGCCTGGGGGCCTTCACGGACGATGAAGAAGCCCGGCGCTACCGGCTGTTTGCGCCCCATCGGATCGAGGGGATGCCGACCCCGGAGCGGTCAGAGGCCATCGGGTTCTATGTCCGGCGGGTGTATGGTCCGGAGACATGGCGCCAGGCCGCTCGCCAAGTGTTAGAGCAAACCCTGAGTGCCGCATAGAGGGAAGCCATGGGGAAGATGAAAGGCTACGTTTATGCGCTGAAAGATCCTCCGGGCTCCTGGACCCATTGGGCGAGCGCCCTCGGCGGCCCCCTTCTCCACTGGGTCGCCGATGGAGCCCGCTTGGTGATGGGTGCCGGGATCCCCACGGAATGGAAGGAGCAGGGAGCCATGTTCGGACCCCGAGGGGAATTGCGCTGGTGGTCTGAAGGGGAGGAACGCCGTGCCCTGCTCCTGATGGATCAACCCGTTGAGGGCCTCACCGCCGTGGAAGGGGAATGGACGATCGAGTCCCGCAGCATGGATCTTCAGGATCTGGGGGAGCCGCGGGTGAAGCCCAATTTCCCGCATTATCCGAGCGGTTCGGAGAAAGGCCGCTTGGAGGTCCGGATTTACTACCGGGATGAAAGGCCGGTTTTCATCAGCCCACGTTCGCTTCAGGAACCGGGAAAGGGGGAGCCCTATGCCGGATCGCACACAGGCGGAGCCTAAGCCCTTTTTCTGGATCCCTTTAAAGGGTCGGCCTCAGAAGACCGCCCCGCCCGGCCATGAGCGGTTCCAGGGCTTGAGCGGCTGGATGGAGATAGAGATCGAGGTGGTCTCAGACTACCTTTACGTGGGCAGCGGGCAACTGGAATTGCGCTCGATTCAGGGACGGGAGCAGGTCTGCTACGTTTTCGCACGACAGAACGAAACCTTGATTATCCCGGGCACCAGCCTCAAAGGGGCGATACGGGGGATTGTGGAAGCCCTATCGAACTCATGCGTGCGGATAAAGGCACGAAATGAGTCGGTGCCCAGCCGTGCTCACGAGGGATGCGAGTATAAAAAGGGCGAACGAGAAGCCCTTTGCCCCGCATGCCGCCTTTTCGGCACGACAGGATATCGGGGTCGAGTGCATTTCGCCGACGCCACGCCGGTTGGAGAGGTGCGTCCGGAGATCATCAAGATCGCGGACCTCTGGCCGCCTCGCCAGATCCAGGGCCGCAAATTCTATCAGAACAAAGCCCATCAGAGGCTGGACTTAAAGCCCGCTAAGAACCACCGCTTCCTCGAAGCGGTGCCGAAGGGAGCCCGCTTTCAGACCAACCTGTTCTTTGAAAACCTTCTGGAGGAAGAGCTGGGGTTGCTTGCGCGCGCATTAGGTCTGGATCTGCACCCCGGAGATCCTCAGCGGGTGGTCTTCGCTTTTCCCGTGAAACTGGGAGGGGCTAAGCCGCGCTGCCTGGGAGGGGTGCGCTTCATCCCCCGGCGCATCCGTCTTCTGGGAGAGGGCTCCGCTCTCTTTTCCTCATTGCTAAATGGCGGGAGCGCCAGCGAGGTGAAGCCGCTCCTGGCACGATGCCTCGCCCGTAAGGAGTTGCTGGATCAGGAAGCCTGGGAGCGTTTCCGTCAGGAGGCCCGGTCAAAGGACGAACCCTGTCCGAGGGAGGTGTATTAATGAACCGGGAGGAGCAGATCGCCCTGGCCCAGCGGATCGCTCAAGCACTCCCCGAGGTCACCCGCAACGAGTGGATGCGTTGGGTCCAGATCGCGGATCGGTATGGCCTGGAGAAAGCCGTTCAACACGCGGAGCGCGTGGCCCAGGACATCACCATGCGACCGGCCATCCAGCGAGCCAACCGCCTGATCGCTCAGGCGGTTCGTTCCCATCTGGCCACCTTGCAGCGCCTTCGAACCCAGGAGCAGCAAGCTGTCCTGGGCTATGTGTCTTGGTGGCTCCGCATTACGACATCACGTGAATCACTGCGTGAGGAGAGATGAGCGTATAGCCGAACATTAATCTCGGAAGAAGTTATCAAGAGGTTCTGAGATGGTCAAGAGGCTTCTTGTGGCGACCTTAGGAACCTCACCCGCCGTGATCACAGAGGCCGTGGATTTGCTGACTGAGGAAGGAGAACGGCCGGATGGCGTCCTGTTGTTCTATACCGGGGATCCAGACGTGAAGGAAAGCCTTGAACTCCTTCAGAAACATCTTCCTGCGCACTGTGGCATTAGCTGGATTGTGCCCATCCAAATAGGGTCCTACGGAGACATAGATTCTACAGAAGCCGCGGTCGAGTTCATGGGGCAAGCCTGCGCGCAGCTACGGGCTTATCGCGATGAGCATCGGCTTTTCGTCTGTATCGCGGGAGGTCGAAAGGCGATGTCCGCCCTCCTGGCCCTGGCTGTCCAATTTTATGGCGCCGAACGGCTGTTCCACATTTGGGCGCCACCATGGCTGGAAGCCGGAGGAGAGATCGCAGAGCTCCGAAAGCTCCGGGATTGGCCTGAACAGCTAACGGAACGCCTCCATCCATCCTTGAACCAACCTCCCACGGATCGCCCGCAGCTGGTGGATCTCCCATTTATCTCGCTGTTCCCGATGCTACCTGCTATCCTGAACGCACTGGGCGGACACCCTTCCGCCTCCAAAGAGATTAAGCAATTCCTGGTTCACATCGGATTGCTCAGCCCGGAAGGCACGCCAACTCCCATCGGGCACAAGGTTGCCACCATTTTAAATATGGTCGAGACGCTGCCTCCCGCTCGATCACAAGAGCCCCACGTTCATATTCCACCCCATCACCACCAAGACCGGCTTGAGCGCTTTGCCTGGGATCTCATCGGCTACGCCCCCTTCGTGATTGAAGTGCGTGGGGAAGAATGGAGAAAGGGTCATCCGGGTGTCGAGGCTGAGCCTCCCAGCGCGCTGATCGTGGGGGTCCGGCTGGGCACGGACATCCTCTTTCGCCTTCGGCTCCTCACCACCGCTACAACCGAGGGCCAGCTGGAGGCCGCCCGTCGGTATATCGAGCGATATGTCCACCGTCGGGGAGGGTAGACCATGGGGGTTTACCACCTGATGGGCCTGGGGCGTTCCCCGGGCACGGTGATCGGGCCGCTGACCTACCTGGCCCACCGCTACTCGCGATGGGAACCCGAGGATCAGGCCTTCTTCGCCGGATCCGGCGAGGCCACCCTGCGCCAGACGGGTCAGAGCGCAGGAGATGTGCAGGCCCTCGTGCTCTTCACCACCCGCGAGATCCTCCAAGGCGACCTCCCCTCCTTCGATTACATCGAGAACCCGCCCGGCCGCGTCGCGCAGGGACCGCTGCAGAAAGGCGGGCCGATGAAAGAGGTGCTGCGCGCGCACCTGCGCCGGGAGTGGCCGGCCATCGCCGGCGGGCGCCGGGAGGGCGTGGTGTTCTGGTGCGAGGTGGACCGCCGGGATATCCGCACGACCTATGAGCGCGTCGCCCGCGTGGTGGCCGCCCTGGCCGGAACCGGAGGCCAGGGGAAGGAGATCTGGGTCAACCTGACCGGCGGCAACAACGTCATGAACTTCGCCCTGGAGCTGGCCGCCATCCTCTCCGGAGACGTGGCCCGTCTTTACTACGTCCAGGCCGCCGATGAGCGGGCGGAGAAATGCCTCCGCTTCACCGCCGAGGACGGCTACTGGGTGGATCTGCCCATCCTCCCCCTGGGCCTGGGACGGCTGCGCCGGGCCATCCTCGAGGTTCTGACGGCACACGGCCCCCTTCCCCTGGAAGACCTTTACGCCCGCCTTCGAAACGAATACTGGGATCTGAGCCGGGGCCTGGATTCATCCGAGACCCTGCGGCGGGATCACCTCACGCCGCTGTGGAAAGCGCGGCTCATTCAGGGAACCGAAGAGGGTTATCGGCCGGGGCCGCAGTGGGATCTGATCCGGCCCTATCTCCAGGTCCTGGAGGAGGCACGGAGCCAGAACCGCACCCTCGAGCAACTCGCCGAGGAAGAGGACTGGATCGAACGGGAGGTGATCCCCTTCGAGAGGCCCTGAGCCCTATCCGGCCGGCCCCGGAATCCATTCCGGTCTATCCCCGATGCGGCCCGGGCTCCTTTCGATCAGAATCAGAAACGCCAAGCGCAGGTCCCCTGTTGTGGGACCCAGGTGGGGGAGTGAATACGAGGGGGCGTTGAATGACAACGATGTGGAATCTGCCCATCCGCCACGATCCCTGGCTGGATAACGGCCTGGAGGTCCTGGCCGGGATGGCCGAGGCGATCGCCCGCCAACACCCGGCCGTCCTGAGTGTCCGCCTGGAGCCCGACGGGCTGCGCCTGGAGATCCAGCAGCTCCAGCGCTTCGCCCACCTCCTGAGCCATCAAATCGCGCTCCAGGTCGAAAACGCTTATTACATCCCGGAGCCCGGACGCAAGGTGTTGAAACCGTTCGTCGGCTTCAATCAGCAGCCTCCGAAGCAGCATCCTGAACTTTATCGGGGGAAGGAGGCGATTGAGGCGTTCGTTCAGGAGCTCCTGGCAGAGATCTCGCAACCTTCCAACCGCCGATCCCGCTTCACGTGTCCGTTCTGTGGGGCACCGGCCACGGAGAAGCGCACGCTCTCCCTGTATCCCTTCGTGACTAAGACGAAAGCCCTCGGCGGGCAGGCGGTGTGGGAAGAGGCCGGGTTCCGCGGCCTGAACGAATACGGGCCGATCTGCGCCGTCTGCGCCTTCCTGGGCATGCTGGCCTGGTCCGACACCGCCCTGCTCTACCGGTGCGACATCGATGGTCCTCAGGGGACAGCGCTCCTGGCCCTCCCATGGCCGCAGCCCCTCGACTTGCGCCGTCTGCACACCCAAAAGCAACGTTATCGCCGCGCCCTGAACCCCGCCCACCGCCGCAGCAACGTCCAGGTGGTGGTTCGCTGGGGGGACCGGGAGCGGGAAGACTGGCCTCCCCAGGCGTTCACCATGCTTCTGGCCTTCTATGAGGCCGCCCTGAGCCGGGTGCTGAGGGAGATCCAGGGAGACGGCGAGGAGGGCCTCTTCGAGCTGACCGCCCTGCGCGGAGTGATCCCGGATGGCTGGATCCTCCTCCGCATCCCCCAGGGTCGGATGAAGGACATCACGGCGACCGACTGGTTCATGGAGGACGCCATCCTGCGCGTCCTGCGCTCCATGATCGAAGCGGACGTCCTCCCCTATCAGGGCATCCTCACGGGGATATGGCTGACGCTGGAAGGACGGCGCATTGATGAGGAAACCGCCGCATGGCGAGAGGAGCGCGCGGCCGCTTTCCTGCAGAACGATTTCGGGGGATTCGCCGCAGGCTTCGGGGTTCGACGTCGACAGATGCTGGGGTTCTACAGCGAAGCTGTTCAGGGCCTTCACCAATGGATCCAAATCTGGCTGGAGGAGCGGAAGACGATGAACGAGCAGGAGCTGGAGCTGGTGCGACGAGCGGGGCGGACGATCGGCCGCATCGCGGGCGCTCAACGCCGGGCTACGATCCTTTACGAGATGGAACGGGCCCGCACCCCCTCCGATCTGCTGGGCGTGTTGAGCGACGTGGTGCATCGCTTGGTGGGGATGGAGGCCCAGGAGATGCGGGATCAGTATCTTTCCCTGGAAGCCCTCGACCGGCTCACCGCCCTGATCCACGCCGCAGGAGACGACGCCCGCCGGTTCGCCGACATGAAGCACACGCTCTTCATCTACGCCGGGCTGGAATACGCAGGGGTGATCCGGGGGCAGACCGCCGAGGCGACCGCCCGCTGAGGCTCAAAACATTCAAAGGCCCGCAGGATGCCCTTCAGCGTCCTCCTGAGGACATGAAGCGCTCGGCGTCATCTTTTCCGTTTCTTCGGATTTCCGTTGCAAACCGCGATGCGAACCCCAACTCAAGAGGAGGAGAGCGATGGATGTGAAAGCGATCTCTATGGTATGGCTCTCCCGCACCGGGCTGACCAACCTGAACGCGGGCGAGGGCGGCAGCAATCTGGTGGATCTGAAAAAATACCGCTGGGCCGGGCGCGAGTATCCTTACGTCAGCGGCCAGGCCATGCGCTTCTACCTGAAGGAGGCCATCCGCCGCGAGGTGCGTCCGGAGGAGGCCTGTGTGGCCGATGAACATGGAGAAACATGCGGGCGCATCGCCGAGTGTGTGCTCTGCGATCTCTTCGGCTTCATGACCACCCTGCCCGATGTGGGGGCCGTCGTCCGGGTGTCTCCCGTCAAGGTCTCCCCGGCCCTGGGCCTGATCCCCCTGGAGGAAACCATGACCGTGGACTTCCTCACCCGACGCCACCGCGGTGCGGTCCAGGAGGAGGCCGGGACCATCCGTGGGGACATCGTGAACGTGGAGATGGCTGTCAATCTTTACAAGGCAGGCCTGGCGGTGGATGTGCGCCGGGTAGGCCGCGAGGAGGAGCTGGTGGAGATCGAGAAGGGCCGCGGGAAGAAGGCCCAGACGGTGAGGGGGGTGACCCTGAAGGATTACGTTGATGAGGCGGAGCGCCGGCGGCGCATCGGTCTGCTGCTGAGCGCGGTGCAGGACTTCAGTGATTATTCCAAACAGGCCCGGCTGCTCACAGACTTCACCCCCGATCTCCTGCTCGTCGCACTCCAGGCCAACTATTCCCATCGCCTCCAGAAGGCCCTGGAGATCCGATGGGATGGCGCCGCTATCCTTGATACGGCACGGCTCGATCAGGTGCTTCGGGAGCTTCAAGAGGATGTGGCAAAGGCAGATGAACGGCCAGCGGTTTTCGCCGGGATGCTGGAAGGCGTGATCGCGAACGGGGAGGCGGTCCGGGAGACCCTGGCCCGGCACGGGATCGAGGTCGTCACGCCGCGGGAGGCGATCGCACGAGCGAAGGCCGCCCTGGGGGTGTGAGCCCATGACGAAATATGGGCTGACCGTGGATCTGGAGAGCCCGTATTTCGCCTGCTTCCGCCAGGTGGCGGCCACCAGCGTGGTCCTCACCTACCCGGTTCCACCTTTCACCACGATCCTCGGCATGCTGCTCAACGCCCTGGGGGTTCACCACGCCCACTACGAAACGGAACGGCAACGCCTGCAGGAAGCGCTGCGATTCAACCTCCGGCCGCTGGAGTCCCCCGGGCGGCCCCAGCGGGAGCTGGCGAAGCTCCTCAAGCTGGTCGGGGAAGGCCGAAAAGAGGAGGGGAAACGCCCGGTGGATTTCCCCTCCTCCCCGGTGCGCAAATCTTTCCTCGTCCGGCCTGCCTATCGGGTTTATCTGGCTTCGGGGTCCCAGACGATCGTCCAGGAGCTCGGAGAGGCCCTGCGACGCCCCGCCCGTCCACTGTATCTGGGTGGATCCGACGACATGGTGATCGTGAACCTTCGCTGGATAGGCGAAGTGAAGCAAGCCGAGGGTCGAGAGGTCTGGGGGTTGCTGCCCGGCATTTACGAAGGCTGCGAGCTGATCCGCCTGCCGCTGGCTTTCCGGAGCGGGCGCGATCTGGCGCCGCCGCCCCTGCTCGCGCTGCCGCGCCGCTTTCCCTTCCAGCTCCCCGAGCCCCAGCCTCTGGCGTTTTTCGAATCCGAGGGCGTGATCCTGCTCCCTGTTTGAGCCTCGCAGGGCGAGGCCGTCGCCTTCGGGCATGCCGCTTCGATCGAGGTCAATGGACAACGCCCAGGGAAGCGCACCATGGCGTTGTGGGGGAAGCGTGACGGCGAGCGATGGCAGACCCTCTACGGACATATCCGGGACAGCTTGGCCATCGCGGAAGCCCTCACCCGGAGGCCCGGCCTTATCGGGTTCTGCCGCCGCCATGGACTTGATGCCCATCGTTTCCGCCAGATCGTTGGGCTGGTCGTCCTCTTTCACGATGCGGGCAAAGGCACCGCCCCCTTCCAGGAAGCGCTGGAGGCCGATCGAACCTCCTGGAATTTCCCCCACGCCCTGGCGGCTTTGCCGCTGATGGACATGGCCTGGCGGAAGGCCTCTTTTCCCACGCTGCTGGAAGAAGCCCCCATCCTTGAGGTGCTCGCGGTCGCCGCCCACCACACGGAGCTACATCGGGATCTCTACCAGAACCTTCCGGAACCCCACAAACGGCTCAGCTTCCTCCCCGCGCTCCAGGAGATCCTGCGTCGCCTCTACGAGGAGACTGCTCCGATCTGGGGTTGGGCCGCTGCGTTTCCGGACCTGCCGCTGGATGAGCTCTCGCGGCGCACGCTGGGCGAGCTGTCCAAAGCGTTGCTGAGGATACGAGAGAGGATCACCCAGCAAGTCGCCGGGATGTCAATGGAAGAGCAGGCGCGCTTCCGCGCCCGTTACGTGGCGCTCCTCGCCTACCTCAAGGCAGCAGATAAAGCGGCCAGCCGCGTCTTCGCCGAGCAAGCCCGCCCGGGGGAGAACGGCCCGCTGCTCCCCTTCCCGCTCCCGGAGGCTGAGCTGGAATCCATCCTCCCCGACTGGCCATCGGATGCCGAAGAGGGACTGCGAAGCACCCTGCCCCCCGGAGGGGACTGGTTCGACTATCAAAAGAAATTGCAGGAGGCTTCGTTCCGGTGGGGGCTGGTGCGAGCGCCATGCGGCCGGGGGAAGACCGAAGCCGCTCTCCTCTGGTTTTTGCGGCGTCGGAAGCTCGAAGGCCTGGACCGTTTGATCTGGACGCTCCCGACGCAGGTGACCTCCAACGCCATGCGCGAGCGGCTGGCCCGCATGTTCGGGGAGGAACGGGTTGGCCTCTATCATGGACGCTCCAGCCTGGAGCATCGCGAACGGATCCGGGCCCGATTGCAGCAGGGCCCAGAAGGACCCGCCCCCCTGGATCCAGATCCGGCCCTTGAGCTGGAATGGGCCCGCGAGGCGAATTTCTGGAGTGAGGTCCTGGCTTATCCCCTGGTGGTCACCACCGCGGATCACCTGCTGTATTCGTTCGTGCACGGCTTCCCTCAGGCCGATTTCGCTCTGGGGATGCTCCAGGGAGCCGCGGTGGTGTTCGACGAGGTGCATGCCTACGACGATCAGATGCAGGCCGAGCTGCGGGAGGCCATGGCCTTGCTGCGCGGGATGGGGGTTCCCCATCTGGTGATGAGCGCCACCCTTCCCGACCCCCTGATCCAGGCCGGTCGCCTGGAAGATTACCCCTTGATCGAAGACGCGGCGGGAATGATCCGACGCCCCTTCCAGGTCCTGAAGCGAGCGCAACCGCTGATCCGGAACGAGAACGCTCGCCTGATCGTGAACGAAGAAGTGATCGAAGAGGTGCTGGACGGGTATCGCAACGGGGCGGTTCAGTTCCTCATCGTGAACACGGTGCGCAAGGCGCAGGCCCTTTACCGGCAGCTTCGCGCTTTCCTGCCGCCGGAGGACTGTCTCTGTCTCCACAGCCGGTTTGCCTACGCCCACCGCCGGGCGAAAGAGCGGCAGGTGATCGAGCGTCTGAAGCGCCCGAAGGCCGACCGCACGCCCTTCGTCCTGGTGACCACTCAGATCATCGAGGTCAGCCTGGATATCAGCGCGGATCGGATCCTCTCGGAGATCGCGCCGCTCGATGCTCTGGCCCAGCGGGGCGGGCGGGTGAACCGGGGAGGTGAGCTCCCTCACGGCCTTCTGATCGTTTTCCCGGTCGACGTCCCCCATCCCTACGATGGGGAACGCCTGTCCCGCAGCTGGGAGCTTCTCCGCGAGGGCCCGGTCTCTTATGGAGATCTCCATCAGTGGGCGAACGAGGTCTATGCCGATCTGGAAGGGGGAATGGCCCGGCTCCCCGAGCTGTTCATGGAATGCACCCTCTTCGGGCCGGATCCCTCCGAAGTGCGATTCGATGAAGAGCACGGGCGTCGCTACCAGCCCCGGCGTATCGAGCAACCCACAATCGATGTGATTCCCCATGAGATCTGGGCCCGGCTCCAGCCCGACACCTCACCGCTGGAGTTCCTCACGCCGGTTCCTCTCTGGTGGCTGGCCCACAGCCAACGGAAGGGGTTGGACTGGTTTTACATCGCAGAGCGTCCGCCTTCCCGTCGCCCATGGCTGATCTGCCGGCGACCCTACAGCGAAGAGATCGGATTTGAGGAGACGGATATCGAGGCCAGCGCATCCGGCGTGCTCATCGAATGAAAGGGGTCAGGAAATATCGGGATTCGACATCCCGTGGATGAGGGGGCAGGCGCAACCCCTGCATCAGAACGCCCTCAACTCGAAAACCCCGGGGTGATCCCCGAGCGGGTTCGGGGGAAAACCGGATGCGCGTTGCGCGCACGGAGGTTACGCTGGAAAAGGGCGTTCCGCATCATCCGCGCGGCAAGCGCGCGGCGCTCCCGGTGGGAGGCAGGG
>Ga0079995_1056300_pt1 | contig 87028 bp, 77 predicted proteins | sample FaiFalFF_MnMetaG_2_FD_69198 | JGI IMG/M metagenome (GOLD analysis project Ga0079995, IMG submission 69198) | Freshwater microbial communities from Yellowstone National Park, Wyoming, USA - Fairy Falls C (FF_Mn_C) (SPADES assembly) (version 4) | ecosystem: Environmental > Aquatic > Freshwater >... | reverse complement strand
CTGAAGCAGAGGTGGGTGGTGTCGCTGCGGGAGTGGCAGGCCATCGTGGGGGGGCGTTGGCCGCCTTCCTGGCCCTCCTCTTCCCCCCTGTCCCAACTCATGTCTGAACCTCAGTCCCAGCCCTTGACTGCGACCACCCATCGATGGTATCGTCATATCAGAATATTCTCATATTATGACCATGGCGGCGGTAACGCCCAGCCAGGCCGTCGCGCTGAAGGCCAAGCTCTTCCGGGGCTTCGCCGACCCCTCCCGCCTCGCCATCGTGGAAGCCCTGCGCCGCGGTCCGATGACCGTCACGGAGATCGTCAAGGCCACGGGGCTGACCCAGTCCAACGTCTCCAACCACCTGGGCTGTCTCCACGACTGCGGCTTGGTGGCACGGCGGCGGGCAGGCCGTTACGTCCACTACCACCTCAGCGACCCGCGCGTGGCCACCCTGCTGGAGGTGGCCGACGCCCTCCTCGCCGATTTCGCCAAAGGGATCTACGAGTGCACCCACTATAACGGGCCCCCAGGACGCTGACCATGGCGGGATCCCCGTCCCTTAAGACCCTCGAGGTGCCGATCCAGGGGGTGTGCTGCGCCGATGAGGCCCAGCAGGTTCAGCGGGCCCTCGCCGCCCTCCCCGGTGTGGTGTCATGCCAGGTCCATCTGGCCGCCGAGAAGGCGGTGCTGCAGTGCGATCCGACCCGGGTGACCCCGGAAGCGATCCAAGAGGCGGTCCGGCTCGCCGGCTGTGCGGTCGCAGCCGGGCGTTCCCATAGAGCCCGGGCGGGCGGCTTCGGTCGAGCGGTTCTCGCCCTTTTCGGGGCTGTGCTGGCCGTGGCCCTGCTCGTGGTGGTGCTGGGGGAGTGGCTCGGGTGGCTGGAGGCCGTGACCGAGAGGGTGCCGTGGCCCCTCTGGCTGACCCTCATCCTGCTCGGAGGGTACCCCGTCTTTAGGAGCGTCCTCCGGGCAGCCCTGCGGCGCCGGATCACGTCCCACACGCTCATGACCGCCGGGGTCATCGCCGCCATCGCCGTGCACGAGTGGGCCGCCGCCCTGATGGTCGTCCTCTTCATGCGCATCGCCGACTACATTGAGGGGTTCACCGCCCAGCGGGCGCGCCGGGCCCTGCGGGACCTGGCGGCCATGGCCCCCCGGGTCGCCCGCGTGGAGCGGGACGGGGCCGAGGTGGAGGTGCCGGTGGAGGAACTGCGGCCCGGGGACGTGGTGGTGGTGCGCCCGGGCGGGCAGGTGCCTGTGGACGGGGTGGTCGTGGGGGGGCAGGCCACCGTTGACCAGGCGGCCATTACCGGCGAGTCCATGCCCGTGGAGGCTGGAGCGGGGACCACCGTCTTTGCCGCCTCCATCGTGCGGCTGGGCATGCTCCGGGTGCGCGCCACGCGCATCGGGGCGGACACCACCTTCGGGCGGGTCGTCCGCCTGGTGGAAGAGGCGGAGGCCCACCGCGCCGAGGTCCAGCGCGCCGCCGACCGCTTCGCCACCTGGTACCTGCCGGCGGTGCTCGCCATCGCCCTCCTCACCTTCCTCATCGGACGCAACCCCCTGGCTGCCGCGGCGGTGCTGGTGGTGGCCTGCTCGTGCGCCTTCGCCATGGCCACCCCCGTGGCCATGCTGGCGTCCATCGGCAACGCCGCCCGGCGGGGCCTCGTCATCAAAGGAGGCAAGTACGTGGAGGCCTTGGCCCGGGCCGACGTGCTGCTCCTGGACAAGACCGGCACCCTTACCCTGGGCCGTCCCCGCATCACCGACGTCGTGCCCCTGAACGGCGCCGACCCCGACGAGGTCCTTTCCCTGGCGGCGTCGGCGGAGCGGTACTCCGAGCACCCCCTTGCCGAAGCGGTCCGGGCCCTGGCCCGCGAACGCGGCCTTCCTGTCCCCGAGCCGGAGGAGTTCCAGGCCCTGCCGGGGGTGGGGGTGAAAGCCAAGGTCGAGGGGCGCTGGGTGACGGTGGGCAGACGCCCGGTGGAGGCCGAAGCCGCCCAACCTGAGATCGCGGCCCTCGAGGCCCAGGGCAAAGCCCTCCTCTTCGTCGCCCGGGAGGGTGAACCCCTGGGGGTGCTCGCGGCGGCAGACACTCTGCGGCCGGAGGCGCCCGAGGCTATCGCCTCTTTGCGGGCCCTCGGCATCAGGCGCATCGAGCTCCTCACCGGGGACCATGAGAGGGCCGCCGCCTCCCTGGCCGCGCCCCTGGGCATCGCCTACCGGGCCGGCCTCCTGCCGGAAGACAAGGTGGCCGTGGTCAAGGCGTACCAGGCCCGGGGCCATCGGGTGGTGATGGTGGGCGACGGGGTGAACGACGCCCCCGCCCTGGCCCAGGCGGACGTGGGGGTGGCGATGGGCGCCGCGGGCGCCGACATCGCCATGGAGGCGGCCCACGTCGTGCTGATGAGGGACGACTGGCGCCTCGTGCCCGAGCTCTTCCGCATAGCGAAGCGCACAATGGGGGTGGTGCGGCTGAACATCGGCTTCACCGCCGCCTACAACCTGGCCGGGCTCTCGCTGGCGGCCCTCGGCCTCCTCCCCCTCGTCCTGGCCGCCGCGGCGCAGTCCCTTCCCGACCTGGTCATCATGGCCAACTCCGCGCGGCTGCTCCGTACCGACGTACACTAGGCCCGGACAACCGGAGGCGAGGGATGGAGCGTTCCGTTGCCGAGGGGGGTCCGGTTCGAGCGGTACGAAGACTTCCGGCGCTGGGTCGCCGACCGGCCCGGCTACTGGACCCGCGTGCGGGGGGTGCCGATGCGCAGTCCGTCGCCGTCCCGGAAGCACCAGGAGGTCTCCCTCCGCTTTCTCCTCCTCCTCCTGGTCGATGCGGTCCTCCGGCCGGGTCGGGGGGAAGTCTACGCTGCCCCGTTGGACGTGAAACTCCGGGAGGACACGGTCTACCAGCCGGACCTGCTGGTGGTCCTGCGGGAACACGCCGACCGTCTGCGGGAGACCCACGTGGAGGGGGCCCCGGACCTGATCGTCGAGGTCCTGTCCCCTTTCACAGCCCACCTGGACCTGTGGCAGAAGCGGTACGACTACGCCCAGGCCGGCGTCCGGGAGTACTGGATCGCCGACCCGGACACGCGGCGGGTCGAGGTATACGTGCTGGAGGGGGAGCGCCTGGCGCTGGTCGAAACGGCCCAGGGCCGAGGACGCCTTCGGAGCCGTCTGCTCCCCGACCTGGAAGTGGACCTGGAGGCGCTCTTCCGGGACCTGTAACGCCGGCGTTGGATGAAGTGCTGTCCATAGAGGTAGAATTCGCAGTCTTCGGCAAAATGCTCGTCCTGGATGGGGCTCCCCTTGCTGAACTTCTTAAGGCCCTCGGGGAGTGGGAGTTCGTAATACCAGATCTCCCGGGTTGGCCCCGGGCGCTCGAAGAAAATAAGGGCGGTCTTCACGTCCGAGGAGGGGGCGAAGGCGCCCGGCGGGAGGCTCACCACCGTGTGCAGGTTGAATTGCGCCAGCAGGTCCCGCTTCACCTCGGCAAACGCCCCGCCCCGGAAGAGGGTGCTCTCGGGCACTACCATGCCGCACCGGGCGCCGTCCCGGGGCTTGAGCTTCTTCATGATGTGCTGGAGGAAGAGGAGCTCCGTGGCCGAGGAGGGCACCGGGAAGTTGGCCTGGATGTGCCGGCCCTCGATACCACCGAAGGGGGGATTCGTCAGGATCACGTCGTAGCGTTCCCTGACATGGCGAATGTTCTCTTCCAGGGTGTTCCGTCGGTCCAGCCGGCGGCCTTCAGCTGGGGATCGATCAAAGTCGCCCGGGTGTCGGCCTCGTTTCTCATGGCAGCTTCCCCCTGGGCTGTCACCCGTTGCCGGCATGACCGGCCGCGGGCCCGGGGGGAGGCCAGGGGAGATGGAGGGGGCGGTGGAGGCCCAGGGCGGGGGCCACCTCCCGCGCGAACAGCGCCAGGGGTTCCCCGTCCTGGGCGTTGGGGAAGGAGAAGATCAGGTAGTCCAACCCCGCCTCCAGGAGGCGGGCGCACTTCTCCACCACCTGGGAGGGGGTGCCCACGATAGGGTTCCAGGAGGAGGGGTCCACCGGATACCCCAGGGAGCGGGCCAGGAGGGCCACCTCCCTTTCGGTGGGGGCCAGGACCAGGGAGCCCAGGCGGGTCTTCAGGACCGTCGCCGGGTCCCGCCCCACGGCCTCACAGTGCCTGGCCAGCACCCCCACCTTGTGGCGGATGGTCGAGGGGTCGCCGAACAGGTTGCAGGCGGTGGCATACCTGGCCACCAGGCGGAGGGTCACCTGCTCCCCACCCCCCCCGATGAGGAGAGGGGGGAAGGGCTTCTGCAGGGGCCTGGGGTAACAGAGGGCGTCCCGGATGTGGTAAAAACGCCCCTGGAAGGAGGGCCGCTCCTGGCTCCACATGGCCAGGATCACCTGCACCGCCTCGGCCAGGCGTCGGGCCCGCTCGCCCCGCGGGGGAAAAGGCCACCCGTAGGCCCGGAACTCCGCCTCGTACCACCCCGCCCCTATCCCCATGAACAGCCTCCCCCCGCTCACCACGTCCAGGGTGGCCCCCATCTTGGCCAGGAGGGCGGGGTTGCGATAGGGCGTGCCGCTCACCAGTGTCCCCAGCCGCACCCGTCGGGTGGCCGCCGCCAGGGCCCCCAGGGTGACCCACGCCTCCGGGATGGGGCTCTCCGGAGGGGCCACGTAGGGGATCTGGAGGAAGTGGTCCATCAGCCAGAAGGAGTCATACCCGTGCTCCTCGGCGGTCCGGACGATGGCGAGGAGGGTGGGGAAGAGGGCCTCCGGACCACCCCCCCAGGCGAAAGAGGGCTGCTGGACACCATACCGGGAGGAGAAGGTGAGCACGGACACCCTTAGGAGGGGGACCCCTCCAGGACGGCCATCAGCGCCCGCGCCACGGCCTCATACTCGGCCCGGACCGCCGGGCTGAGGAGGACGGTGGGGCGGGAGGTATCCCTGTAGTCGGGGCGGAGGGCGAACCGGCCCAGGAAGGGGATGCCCATCTTCTTTGCCAGTTCCTCCCCACCCCCCCAGCCGAACACCTCCCCGGCGAAGTTCTCCACAACCCCCAGCACCCGCTGGTTCAGACGGCGCACCATGTTGATGGAGCGCATCCCGTCGGTGAGGGCCAGCTCCTGGGGGGTGGTGACGATGACGAAGCCGTCCAGGGAGGGAAGGGTCTGCATAATGGTCAGGGGGGCGTCGGATGTGCCCGGGGGGAGGTCGAGGACCAGGTAGTCCAGGCTGCCCCACTGGGTCATCTCAAAGAACTGGACGAGGGCGTTGTGGATCATCGGCCCCCGCCAGATGATGGCCTCCTCCTGCCTCTCTTGGAAGAAGCCCATGGAGAGCACCTTCACCCCCCACTTCTCCGCCGGAAGGAGGCGAGAGCCGTCATAGGTGGGGGCGGTGTCCACCTTCATGGCCTGCACCACATTGGGGCAGTCGATATCGGCGTCCAGGAGGCCTACCCGCTGGCCGAAGACGTTGGCCAGGGTCACCGCCAGGTTCACGGCGACGGTGGTCTTCCCCACACCCCCTTTGCCGCTGTAGACGGCCACCTTATGGCGGATGGCCTGGAAGGCCTGGGCCATGCGCTTGCGTTGCTCAAACTGGCGCTTCAGGGCCTCCAGGCGCGCCTGCTCCTGGGGCGAGCGGGGGCGGTTCGTCATTGGGGGTCTCCGTACCCCCTGCGGTCAGGACCCTCTCACTCCTCCAGGCCCAGCAGCTTCTTCCCCTCAGGGCGGATCATCTCCGGTGTCCAGGGGGGCTCCCACACCAGCTCCACCCGCACGTCTTCCACCCCCTCGATCTCGGCGATGCGCCACTCGGCCTGCTGGGCGATGTAGGGCCCCATCCCGCATCCGGGGTAGGTCAGGGTCATGGCCACGTACACCCGGTTGTCCTCGTCCACCTGTACGTCGTAGACCAGGCCCAGGTCGTAGACGTTCACGGGGATCTCGGGGTCGTAGACGTCCCGCAGGGCCTCGACCACCTGCTCCACCGTCACCTTCGGCTTCTCCCGGGTTGTCGGCTCGGGCATTGTTCCCTCCTTCTCTCCCCTTTTCCCCTGCCCTTTCAGTGTACCACCTCCCCGGGGGGCCCCGGAAAAGAGGCCGGGCGATAGCCCCCCTATCTCCTCCCCGGGGGGAGGATGGTGACGATGGCGTCCTGGGCCAGGGAGGGCGAGGGCGCCAGGGCCAGGAAGAAAGTGTTCCCCTGGTGGTACAGGCGCAGGTGTACATCCCCCAGGGACAGGGCGTAGACGGTGTGGCCCTGCACCCTGGTCGCCTGGAGCCCCGCCTGCCGGGCGACGATCCCCATCCCCAGCCGGACGATGAACCCGGGTAGACCCGCCCGGGCGACGGCTACCACGCTGGCCTCGTGGCGCTTCAGGAGGGAGAGGACGTCCTCCTCCACGGGGGCGTCGAGGGCGAAGGGGCGCCGCAGGTAGAGGCCGAAGGACACCGCGTCAATCCGCGCCGTGCCCATCACCTGCCCGAGGCCCGACAGGTCGGTCCCCACGCCCTGGGTGAGGGTCCTGAGGAGGTCCCGGTTAGGGGTGAAGAAGCCTGCCCCCACCGGCGCCCCTGGGGGCGTGGAGGGGAGCCGCTCCATCAGCCTCCACGCCCGGGGGTGGCGTTCGGGGAAAGGGACCATCCTGTTGGCCCGGACCGCCTCCCGGAGGGGGTGGGGGGAAGGCCCGTCCGCCCGCCACACCATGGTTACCCGCGACCCCTGCCGGTAGACCTCGGGGGTGGGCTCAATCTCCCTTTCGAGGAGGGAGGCCAGCTCCCCGGCCTCCCCCGGGGCCCTGAGGAGGGCGGAGCCCCCCACCGTCGTCCCATCGGGGGCGACCCACAGGGCCGCCGAGACGACCCCGATGTCCCCCCTGATGTCCAGGGCCGCGGGGGAGAGGCGTGTCGGCCCCTCCTGGGCCAGGTAGAGGTAGGCGGCCAGGGGGGTGTCGGGGACAGGGTTCTGGGCGAAGCCAGGGGGGAGGGCTGGGGCGCCCTGAGGGGGCGGGGCCGGCCGGGATGTCCCCATGGCCACAAGGGCCAAGAGGGGAAGGAGAACAGGCAGAAACCATCCCTTCATGGACGTCCCCTCCTCTGCACAGGGTCTGGGTCCTCCAGAAGGCGACGGAGGTCGTAGATCTGGTCCCGCAGGAGGGCCGCCTTTTCAAACTCCAGGCGGCGGGCTGCCTCCTTCATCTGGCGCTCCAGCTCCTTGATAAGGCGCGCCGCCTCCTCCCGGGAGAGGGAGTGGCGGTGGGCCACATAGGGGGCCTTGGCCTCGGCCACCACGCCCTGGCGCACCCGCTCGGTGATGTCCCGCACCGCCTTGCGGATGGAGGTGGGGGTGATGCCGTGGCGGCGGTTGTACTCCTCCTGGATACGGCGGCGCCGCTGGGTCTCCTCTATGGCCCGGCGCATGGACGCGGTGATGGTGTCGGCGTACATGATGACGTGCCCCCGCTCGTGGCGGGCGGCGCGGCCCATGGTCTGAATGAGGGCCGTCTCGGAGCGCAAATACCCCTCCTTGTCGGCGTCCAGGATCGCCACCAGGCTCACCTCGGGCAGGTCCAGCCCCTCCCGGAGGAGGTTGATCCCCACCACCACATCGTACACCCCAAGGCGCAGGTCCCGCAGGATCTCGCTGCGCTCCAGGGTCTCCACCTCGGCGTGCAGGTAGTGGGCCTTGATGCCCATCTCCTGGAGGTAGTCGGCCAGCTCCTCCGCCATGCGCTGGGTGAGGGTGGTCACCAGCGCCCGCTCCCCCCGCTCCACCCGCTGACGGATCTCCCCGATCAGGTCGTCCACCTGACCGGCGGTGGGACGCACCTCCACCGTGGGGTCCAGGATGCCCGTGGGGCGGATGAGCTGCTCCACCACCTGCTCGCTGACGGCCAGCTCATAGGGCCCCGGGGTGGCGGAGACGAAGATGACCTGGTTCAGACGCTCCTCAAACTCCTGGAAGGAGAGGGGGCGGTTGTCCACCGCCGAGGGGAGGCGGAAGCCGTAGTCCACCAGGGTCTGCTTGCGGGAGATGTCCCCTCCGTACATGCCCCGGATCTGGGGCACGGTCATGTGGGACTCGTCGATGAAGCAGAGGAAGTCCTCGGGGAAGTAGTCCAGGAGGGTCCAGGGGGGTGAGCCGCACGCCACCGCCAGCTTCCCGTTCGTCGGGCGGTGGCGGCCCTGCAGGTGGCAGGAGTAGTTCTCCACACCGCTACAGTAGCCCACCTGCCCCAGCATCTCCAGGTCAAAGAGGGTGCGCTGCTTGAGGCGCTGCGCCTCCAGGAGCTTTCCCTGGGCCTCCAGGTCCCGGAGGCGCTCCTCCAGCTCAGCCCTGATCCCCTCCATAGCCCGCAGGAGCTTCTCCCGGCCCGTCACAAAGTGCTTGGCGGGGAAGACCTCCACCTCGTCCATCTCGGCGACGACCTCCCCCGTCAGGGGGTCCATCTGGAGGATCCGCTCCACCTCGTCCCCCCAAAAGGTGATGCGCACCGCCAGCTCCTCATAGGCGGGGAAGATGTCCAGGGTGTCGCCCCGGACGCGGAAGGTGCCCCGGCGGAAGTCCACATCGTTGCGCTCGTACTGCATGTCCACCAGGGAGCGGAGGAGGCGCTGGAGGGAGCGCCTCTCCCCCCGCCGGACCCTGGCCACGAAGGAGTAGTACTCCTCCGGCTCCCCCAGGCCGTAAATACAGGAGACGGAGGCGACGATGACCACGTCCCGCCGGGTCAGCAGGGCCCGGGTGGCGGCGTGGCGCAGGCGGTCGATCTCCTCGTTGATGTCCGTCTCCTTCTCAATGTAGGTGTCGGTCTCGGGGACGTAGGCCTCGGGCTGGTAGTAGTCGTAGTAGGAGACGAAGTATTCCACCGCGTTGTGGGGGAAGAACTCCTTGAGCTCGGTGGCCAGCTGGGCCGCCAGGGTCTTGTTGTGGCAGATGACGAGGGCGGGGCGTTGCACCCGGGCGATCACATTGGCCATGGTGAAGGTCTTCCCGCTCCCGGTGACCCCCAGGAGGGTCTGGTAGCGGTAGCCCTTCTGGACCCCCTCCACCAGACGCTCTATCGCCTGGGGCTGGTCCCCGGTGGGCTGGAAGGGAGCCGCCAATTGGAAGGGGGCCATCCCTCGCCCTCCGCCTTCTATCGTACCAGCCGGCGCCGGTAGGGGGGGCAGGCCCCCTACGTGCTATACTGGACATACTGTGAGGGCAAGGAGGGGCCATGGAGGAGCGTGTCTACGAGTGGGAGGTGGCCCGCATCGGGGACGAGTCGCCCCCGGTCCGGATAGCGGTGACCGCCGACCTGATCTGTCAGTACATGCGGGTGTGCCGGTACAGCCGTATCCCCCCGGAGGAGGCCGTGACGGCAGCCCCCCCCGGCATGGTCTTCGTGTACGCCCCCATGCGCCGGGACCTCACCATCGCCGCCGCCGGCTATGTGGCCCCGGAGCAGGCCGCCACCAACCCCCGGGCTACCCCCTACGTGGCCTCCCGGGTCACCCTCTACCGCCCCGTCCGCCCCGGCGACACCATCACCAGCACCACCAGGACCTTCGCCAAGTACGAGCGCAAGGGGAACAAGTTCATCGACTTCCTCATCAGAGCCCATAACCAGAAGGGGGAAAGGGTGGCGGAATACCTTTATACCTGCCTCTGGCGCTACGCCAAGGGGCAGGCCCCCCGCTCCCAGGGCGCCGACGGTGGGGGTGCTCCCCCGCGGGGGGAGGGGGGGCCGGTCCTCCGGGGTGAAGAGGTCCGGTGGGAGTCCCTCTGGGTTGGGGCTGTCCTGCCGACCCAGAGCAAGGTGGAGACCCAGGAGACCATCAACGCCTACGCCGCCTTCCGCCGGATGGTCCTGGGGGCGAGGCAGGGGTGGAGGGACCTCCACACCGACCCCGGGTTTGCCCGCGGTGGCATCTTCGGGGAGACGGTGAACATGGGTGTCGCCACCGCCGACTATGTTTTCCAGGTCCTGCAGGAGGCCTTTCCCCCGGAGGCCCTCTTCAGCCCTGACAGCCGTTACGTCTTCAAGGCGGTGTCCCCTATCCGCGCCGGCGACACGGTGACCATCTCCGGCGCGGTGGTGGAGAAGCGGGAGGAGGAGGGACGCCGGCTGGCGGTGTGTGAACTGACAGGGGTGAACCAGGGGGGGCGGGTGGTCTACACCGCCACGGCCACCCTCGCCTTCCCCTAACCTTGGGGGAGGAGATGGCCTACGGCCCGCTGCACGGCTACCGTGTGGTGGAGTACACCCATCTGTACGCCGGCCCCTACTGCTGCCAGCTCCTGGGCGACCTAGGGGCCGATGTTATTAAGGTGGAACCCGTCCACCGGGGGGAGCGGATCCGCGAGCAGGGCCCTTTCTCCCCGGGAGGCCTCTCCTACCCCTTTGCCGTCCGCAACCGTAACAAGAGGGGTTTGGCGGTCGACCTGGAGACCCCCGAGGGGCAGGAGATCGTCCACCGGCTGGTGGCCACTGCCGACGTCTTCGTCCATAACGTCCGCCCCCAGACGGTGGAACGGTGGGGGCTCTCCTACCAGCGGCTGCGCCCCCTGAACCCCCGCCTGGTCTACGCGTGGATCTCCGGGTTTGGGGACAGGGGACCTTACCGGGACCTGCCCGGTCAGGACCTCCAGATCCAGGCTATGAGCGGCATCCTTTCGGTGACGGGGTACCCCGACCGTCCCAGCACGCCCATCGGGGACCACGTGGGGGATGCGGCGGGGGGTATCATCACCGCCCTGGCCATCCTCGCCGCCCTTGTCCATCGGGAGCGGACCGGGGAGGGGCAGGAGGTGCACACATCCCTCCTGTCCAGCCTGATGGCCTTCCAGCACGACCGCTTCTCCACCTTCCTGAACACCCTCCGCATCCCCACCAAGCAGGGGATGGGCTCCCCCGCCGCCCCACCCCCCTACGGTATCTGGCAGTGCCGGGACGGGGGGGAGATAGCCCTCTCGGCGGGGAGGGATGAGCAGTGGCGGGAGCTCTGCCACGCCGTGGGGAGGCCCGACCTGGCCGAGGACCCCCGCTTCGCCACCCGCGACCTCCGGGAGGCCCACCGCCCCCTCTTGACCTCCCTCCTGCGGGAGATATTCCTGCAAAAGGACCGGGACGAGTGGATAGCCCACCTGCGCCACCACGGGCTGTGGGTAACGCCGGTGCGGGACTACGGGGATATCGTGGCCGATGGGGACCTGGAGGCCACGGGGAGGATTGTGGACATGGACCATCCCCTTGGGAAGGTGCGTGCCCTCGCCTTCCCCGCCGATTTGCGCGGCTCCCCCGCCACCGTCCGTCGCCCCGCCCCCCTCCTGGGGGAGCACACCGGGGAGGTCCTCCGGGAGATAGGGTACACCGAGGAGGAGATAGAGGCCCTCCGCCATCGTGGGGTGATACGGTGAGGGCCATCCCTGACCCTCGGGGTGGGCCATGCTATCCTGTGTCCGGGGGGCCGATGTCCGGAAGGGGTCGACGCGCCAGGGGCCGTCGCCTGTCCACCGCCCCCCTGGTCCACGCCCTCGGGCAGGTGCGGGAGCGCCTGGACCGGGTCGCCACCCCTGACGAGGTGCGCTCCCTGCGGCGGACCCTGGAGGACCTGGTGGCCCAGGTGGAGGACCGGATCATCCTGGCCTATGAGGGCGGGGGCGGGGATGGGGCTGTCCTCCAGGCGGCGGGGGATGTCCTCTCCTACGCCCTGGAGATGGTGGTGGCGGGGGACAAGGAGAAGGCCCTGCGGGCCCTGACCCGGGCCATCGCCCTCCTGTCTCCCCAGAGGGAAGGGAGGTGATTGCCCTATGCCACCCCCCCTTGCGGGCTACCGCGTTGTGGACCTCTCCCGCCTGGCCCCCGGGCCCTTCTGCACTATGGTGCTGGCCGACCTGGGGGCGGAGGTGGTGCGGGTGGAGGAGCCGGCGGGGGGCCGCCGTGCCCGTATGGAGGAGGCGCAGGGGGTGGGCGGGCAGGACCCCCAGGAGAGGCGCCGGCGGGCCGCCTTTGCGGCCCTCAACCGGGGGAAGAGGAGCATAACCCTTAACCTGAAACACCCCGAGGCCCGGCGGGTCCTTTACCGCCTGGTGGAGAGGGCCGATGTGTTCGTGGAGGGCTTCCGCCCCGGGGTGGTGAAGCGCCTGGGATGCGACTACGACACCCTCCGGGCCATCAACCCCCGCCTTGTCTACTGCTCTATTTCCGGCTACGGACAGGATGGCCCCTACGCCGGTCTGGTGGGGCACGACATCAACTACATCTCCGTCGCCGGCGCCCTGGGGATGATCGGCCCCAAAGGGGGTCCCCCTTCTATCCCCTATAACTTCCTGGCCGACTACGCCGGCGGCGGCCTCATGGCCGCCCTGGCCATTGTGACGGCCCTCCTCCACCGGGAGCGCACCGGTCAGGGGCAGTATATAGACATCGCCATGACCGACGGCGTTCTGTACCTTATGGCCCAGGCCGTCAGCGAGTTCTTCCTTTCCGGACAGGCGCCCCGCCCCGGGGAGGCGCGCCTCAACGGCGCCGCCCCCTACTACAACGTCTACCGGTGCAAGGACGGGCGCTACATCAGCATCGGGTGCATTGAGCCGTGGTTCTGGGAGAACCTCTGCCGGGCCCTGGGACGGGAGGACTTCATCCCCCACCAGCACAACCCCGACAAACACCCGGAGGTCTTCCACGCCTTCCGGGAGATCTTCCAGACCCGCACCCGGGAGGAGTGGTGGGAATACCTGCGTTCCCAGGGGGATATCGCCGTCGCCCCCGTCTACACCCTGGACGAGGTGTTCCGCGACCCCCAGGTGCACCACCGGGGGATGGTGGTGGAGGTGGGGGAGGAGGGTGGGCAGAAGGTGCGCCAGGTGGGCATCGGCCCCAAGCTCTCCCTCACCCCGGGGCGTGTCGGCAGCCCCGGCCCGGTGCCGGGCCAGCACACCGAGGAGGTCCTGACCGAGCTGGGCTACACGCCCCAGCAGATCCAGGCCCTGCGGGGGCAGGGGGCCCTAGAGTAGGTGAGCCTATGGACGGAAAACCCCGGCGGGCAGCCCTCTTTGTGACCTGTCTGGTGGACCAGTTCTTCCCGGAGGTGGGGGAGGGTGTGGTGCGGGTGCTCCGCCGCCTGGGGGTCGAGGTGGAGTTCCCCAAGGGGCAGACGTGCTGCGGGCAGGTGGCCTTCAACAGCGGCTACTACCGGGAGGCCATGGCCGCCGCCCGCCGGTTCCTCCGGGTTTTCCGCGACGCCCCAGCCCTGGTGGCCCCTTCGGGGTCGTGCGTGAGCATGGTGCGCCTCTTCTACCCCCTCCTGTTCCGCGACGACCCCGCGCACCGGTCCCAAGCCGAGGCCCTGGCCTCCCGGACCTACGAGTTCTGCCAGTTCCTGGTGCGTGTCCTTGGGGTGACCGATGTGGGAGCCCGCTACCCCGATGGGCTGACCGTGACGTACCATGACTCCTGTCACGCCCTGCGGGAGCTGGGCATCCGGGAGGAGCCCCGCGCCCTGCTGCGGGCGGTGCAGGGGGTCCGTTTTCGGGAGTACGAAGGGCACGAGGTGTGCTGCGGTTTCGGGGGGACCTTCTCGGTGAAATACGCCCCCATCTCCGCGGCGATCCTCGAGGACAAGCTCCACCATATCGCCGCCAGCGGGGCGGCGGTGCTGGTGGCCCCCGACACCAGCTGCCTGATGCACATGGGGGGCGCCCTGCGCCGACGGGGGATGGGGGTGCGTCCCCTTCACATCGCCCGCTTCCTGGCCGATGGCCTCCCATGAGGGGCGTGCACATCCTCATCCTGGACAACGCCAGCGTCTTCCTGCCCCACCTGGTGCGGCAGGTGGCGATGACGGGCGCCACGGTCACCCTTCTCCCCCCGAGGGGGGAGGTGGACTGGGAGCGGTTCGACGGGGTGATTATCAGCGGCGGCTCCTGGGGGACCACCCGCCGGGAGGAGCGGCGGCCCTACATCCTCTGGTATAAGGAGGTCATCCCCCGCATCCCCCGTCCCCTGCTGGGCATCTGCCAGGGCGCCCTCCTGCTGGCCTACACCTACGATGAGGAGGGGAGGGCCTTCCTGCGCCTCCCCCAGCGCCTCAAGGGGTATGTGCCGGTGCGTTTCGCCCCCGGCTTCCCCCTGGGGGAGGGGGAGATGCCCCTTTATCACAGCACCCTCACCGTTATCCAGGGGGTAGACGAGGGGCGTCTGATCCCCTGCGCCTCGTCTCCCGTCAGCCGGGTGGAGGCCCTGATGCACCCCGGTCGCCCCCACTTCGGCCTCCTGGCCCACGGGGAGGTCACCCCCCACGGGGAGCCCTCCCCTATCCTCCAGCGCTTTGTGGGCCTGTGTCGGGAGCACGCCCTGCAGAGGAGGTAGGCTGTGGTGGAGGTCCTCGCCCACCGGTTCCGGGAGAGCGCCCAACACACCCTGGAGAACGCCGCGGTGCAGCGTTCCCTGCGCCGCCTTTCCCACTTCCAGGAAGCCCGCGCCCGCGCCGTGCAGGAGATAGGCCCGGAGCGCTGGGAGGCGCTGCGGGAGCAGGGACGCCGGATCAAACAGGAGGCCATCCGGCGCCTGGACGTCTATTTGGAGGAGCTGGCCCGGCAGGTGGAGGGGCGTGGGGGGAAGGTGTGCTGGGCCGCCACCGCCCGGGAGGCCAACGAGTACGTCCTCCAGGTGGCCCGCCGCCATGGGGTGCGGACCGTCATCAAGAGCAAGAGCATGGTCACGGAGGAGACGGGGCTTACCCCCTTCCTCGAGGCGGCGGGGATCGAGGCGGTGGAGACCGACCTGGGGGAGTACATCATCCAGCTGGCTGGGGAGCGCCCCTTCCACATCATCGCCCCGGCCCTCCACAAGTCCAAGGAGGAGATAGCCGACCTTTTCGCCCGGCGCCTCGGCGCCCCCCGGGTGTCCGACATCCCCGCCCTGGCCGGCATCGCCCGGGAGGTCCTCCGGGAGAAGTTCTTCCGGGCGGAGATGGGGGTTACGGGGGTGAACTTCGCCGTGGCGGAGACGGGCACCATCGTCCTGGTGACCAACGAGGGGAACGCGCGCATGTGCACCAGCCTGCCCCGTGTCCACGTCGCCTTTATGGGCATGGAGAAGGTGGTCCCCCGCTGGGAGGACCTGGCCGTCTTCCTGCCCCTTCTCACCCGCTCGGCCACGGGGCAGCGGATCTCTTCGTACGTCACCTTCGTCACCGGCCCCCGCCGCGCCGATGAGGAGGACGGCCCGGAGGAGTTCCACCTGGTCATCCTGGACAACGGCCGCAGCCGCATCCTCGCGGACCCGGAGGTGCAGGAGGCCCTGTACTGCATCCGGTGCGGGGCGTGTCTGAACGCCTGTCCTGTGTACGGCAAGGTGGGGGGGCACACCTACGGGTGGGTGTACCCGGGCCCCATTGGCTCCATTGTGACCCCCATGCTGGTGGGGCTCCCCCAGGCCGCGGACCTCCCCTTCGCCTCCTCCCTGTGCGGTGCCTGCCGGGAGGTCTGCCCCCTGCGCATCAACATCCCCCACATGCTCCTGGCCCTCCGCCACCGCCTGGTGGAAGGTCCTCCCCGGGAGAGGAAGGGGAACCTGATGGAAAGGGCCCTGATGCGGGGGTGGCTCTTCCTGGTGGAGTACCCCTGGGCCTTCACCGCGGCGGGTCGGCTGGCCTCCCTCCTCCAGCGCCCCCTCCTGCGCCGCGGGCGTATCCCCTGGCTCCCTCCCCCCCTGAACGGGTGGACCCGCTTTCGTGACTTCCCCCCCATCGCCGCGCGCCCCTTCCGGGCGCGGTGGAAGGCTGGGGAACGGGGGATGGGGCGATGACGGGGAAAGAGGCTTTCCTGGACACGGTCCGCCGGGCATTGCGCCGCGCCGGGGAGGGGGGGCACGCCCCGGGGGTTGAGGGGCCATCGCGCATCCCCCCTACCCTCCAGGCGTGGCGGGCCGAGGCGGAGCGGGTGCGGCAGCGGTTGCTGGCCCAGCGGGAGGGGGTCCTCTTGCGCCTCCAGCAGATGGCGGAGGTGATGCAGTGGCGGGTGGTTCGGGCAGGCAGCCCCGCGGGCGCCGCCCGTGCCGTCGCCGCCATCGCCCGGGAGGTGGGAGCCCGCCTGGTGGTGCGGACCGCCCATCCGGTCTTCACCCGTGTCCCTGTGGAGGAGGCCCTCCGGGAGGCGGGGGTCCCGTGTCACCTCCTCTCCTCCGACGAGAGGGACCGCGCCCTCCTTCGGGAGAGGGCTGCCCGGGCCGACCTGGGGGTGACGGGGGTGGAGTACATGGTGGCGGAGACGGCGACGGCGCTCATCCTGGCCCGGAGGGGGGTAAGCCGTCTGGCCAGCCTCACCCCGCCCCGCCACATCGCCCTGGTGGAACCCGAGCAGGTGGTGGAGAGCCTGGCCGACGCCCTTGCCCTCCAGAAGGCCCGTTTCCTGGAGGAGGGGGACCCGGGGGGCTACTGGTCCCTCATCAGCGGCCCCAGCCGCACAGGGGACATCGAGCAGACCATCGTCGTCGGCGCCCACGGCCCCCGGGAGGTGTACTTGGTGGCCCTGTGGTAGCCCGTGGGGGACCGGACAAGGGGGGCGGGGTCTCCCAGCCCCTCAAGCCCCTGGGCGGTGACCAAGGCCCTTCGCCCCCCCCGTCAGGCCAGTAGGCGGTTCCCGTCTGTTTGCCAACCTTGACAGGGGGTGCCCGAGGGGTTATGATAGGGGACGTAGGCCTCCGCTGCAGGACCCGTGTCGCCAGCACATCCGTTGCCCCCCAGCGTCCTCCTGTGTGTGGACGGGAGACGGTGGGCACGCTGAGCGCAGCCCGATGAGGGGCCAGACCAAGTTTGTGTTTGTCACTGGTGGGGTGGTCAGCTCGGTGGGGAAAGGGGTGACCGTCGCCTCCCTCGGTCGTCTCCTCAAGAGCCGGGGTTTCCGGGTGGCGGTGCAGAAGCTGGACCCCTATTTGAACGTCGACCCAGGCACCATGTCCCCCTATCAGCACGGGGAGGTGTTCGTCACCAAGGACGGCTGCGAGGCCGATATGGACCTGGGCCACTATGAGCGCTTCATCGACATCGAGGTGACGCGCTCCTCCAACGTGACGGCGGGTCACATCTATTCCTATGTCATCGCCAAGGAGCGCCGGGGGGACTACTTGGGGGGCACGATCCAGACGGTGCCCCACGTCACCAACGCCATCAAGGAGCACATCTACCGGGTGGCGGAGGAGACGGGGGCTGAGGTGGTCATTGTGGAGGTGGGGGGCACGGTGGGGGACATTGAGGGCCTCCCCTTCCTCGAGGGGGTGCGGCAGATGCGCAAGGAGGTGGGGAAGGACAACTGCTTCTACATCCACGTGACCCTCCTCCCCTACCTGTCCACGACGGGGGAGCTGAAGACCAAGCCCACCCAACACAGTGTGAAGGAACTGCGCTCCATCGGTATCCAGCCCGATGCCATCCTCTGCCGCAGCGACCACCCGGTGAGCCCCGGCATCCGGGAGAAGATCGCCCTCTTCTGCGACGTGGACCCCCGGGCTGTTATCCCCCTCCTGACGGTCCCCACGGTGTACGAGGTGCCCCTCCTCCTGGAGGAGATGGGGGTGGCCGACCTCCTGACGGAGGCCTTGCGCCTCCCCCACCGGGAGAGCGACCTGCGGGAGTGGAGGGCCCTGGTGGCGCAGATGAAGGCCCCCAAGGAGGCGGTGTCCATCGCCGTGGTGGGCAAGTACGCCGACCTGCCCGACGCCTACATCTCGGTGCGGGAGGCCCTGCAGCACGCGGGCCTCGCCCTCCACCGGGATGTGCGCATCACCTGGATCTCCTCCGAGGAGGTGGAACGCCTCGGGCCGGACCCCCTGCTGGCCCACGTCCAGGGGATCGTGGTGCCCGGGGGGTTTGGGCAGCGGGGGGTAGAAGGGATGGTCGCCACCGCCCGCTATGCCCGGGAGAACCACATCCCCTACCTGGGCCTCTGTCTGGGGATGCAGGTGATGGTGGTGGAGGCCGCCCGGAATGTCCTGGGCCTGAAGGGGGCCAACTCCACGGAGTTCGACCCGGAGCCCCCCTATCCCGTCATCGACCTCCTGCCGGAGCAGCGCACGGTGACGGAGAAGGGGGGGACCATGCGCCTGGGCAACTACCCCTGCCGTCTGGTGCGGGGGAGCAAGGCCCATCAGGCCTACGGGACCGACCTGGTGTACGAACGCCACCGCCACCGCTATGAGGTGAACAACGCCTATCGGGACGCTTTAGAGAGGGCGGGCCTCCTCTGGAGCGGCCTCTCCCCCAACGGCTCCCTGGTGGAGGTGGCGGAGTGGACCCACCACCCCTTTATGGTGGGCACCCAGTTCCACCCCGAGTTCCGCTCCCGCCCCAACCGCCCCCACCCCCTCTTCGTAGCCTTCCTCGCCAGCGCCGTGAAGACCATCCGCCCGGGGATGCAGCCGATCCTTCCGCTGGAGGGGGTATAGGGATGGAGTTGTTCCTCGACACCGCGAACCTGGAGGAGATCCGCCAGGCGGCCTCCCTGGGGGTGATCAGTGGGGTGACCACAAACCCCTCCCTGGCGGCCAGAGAGGGCATCGGCGACCTGGAGGCCTACAAGGCCGCCGTGCTGGAGATCGCCCGGGTGGTGTCCGGCCCCATCTCGGTGGAGGTGACCAGCCTCGACACCGAGGGGATGATCGTCCAGGGGCGGGAGATAGCCGCCTGGCATCCCCAGGTGGTGGTGAAGCTGCCCAGCACCCCGGCGGGGTTCCGGGCCATGGCGGTGCTCTGTCGGGAGGGTATCCGGGTGAACCAGACCCTCTGCTTCTCCCTGAACCAGGCCCTGTTGGGCGCCCGTCTGGGGGTGACCTTCATCAGCCCCTTTGTGGGCCGCCTGGACGATGAGGGGCACCAGGGTATGGCCCTGGTGGCCGACATCGTCCAGATGGTGCGGCGCTATGGCTACCCCTCCAAGGTGTTGGCCGCCAGCATCCGCCACCCCCTCCACGTGGTGGAGGCGGCGCGCGTGGGGGCCGACATCGCCACCGTCCCCTTCAAGGTGCTGATGCAGATGACCCACCACCCCCTCACCGATGTGGGGGTCCAGCGCTTCGCTCAAGATTGGGAGAAGGCGGGCGCCGTGCGCCTTGCCCGCACATCCTAAGGGGAAGGGGAAAGGGCTATGGACCTGGCGGAACTGGAAACCAAGTCCCCGGAGGAGCTGCTGGAGCTGGCCCGGCAGTTCGGCATTGAGGACGGCTCCCTACGGCGGGAAGAGCTGGTCTACAAGATCCTGGAGGCGGTGGCCCACCAGCAGGGCCACGTGCTGGCCACCGGCTTTCTGGAGATCACCCCTGATGGGTACGGCTTCCTCCGTCAACAGGGGGTGCGCCCCAGCCCTGGGGATGTGTACGTGTCCCAGAGCCAGATCCGCCGTTTTGCCCTCCGCACCGGGGATAAGGTGACCGGCCAGGCACGTCCCCCCAAGGAGGGGGAACGCTACTTCGGGCTCGTCCGGGTGGAGGCGGTGAACGGCCTGGACCCCGACCAGATCCGCTCCCGCCCCCACTTCGATAACCTCACCCCCGTCTTCCCCAACCAGCAGATCCGCCTGGAGACCACCCCCCAGAACCTCTCCGGACGTCTGGTGGACCTGATCGCCCCCATCGGCCGGGGGCAACGGGGCCTCATCGTCTCCCCCCCCAAGGCGGGCAAGACCTTCCTCCTCAAGCACATCGCCCACGGCACCACCACCAACCACCCCGATATCCACCTGATGGTGGTGCTGGTGGGGGAGCGGCCCGAAGAGGTCACCGACATGCGGCGGTCGGTGAAGGGGGAGATCTTCTCCAGCACCTTCGATGAGCCGGTGGAGGACCACTGCCGGACCGCCGAGCTGGCCCTGGAGCGGGCCAAGCGCCTGGTGGAGCTGGGCAAGCACGTGATGATCCTCCTGGACAGCCTGACCCGTCTGGTGCGGGCCTACAACCTGGCCCTCCCCAGCACGGGGCGGACCCTCTCCGGGGGTGTCGACCCCGCCGCCCTCTACCCCCCCAAGCGCTTCTTCGGCGCCGCCCGGAACATTGAGAACGGCGGCAGCCTCACCATCATCGCCACCTGCCTTATCGACACCGGCTCCCGGATGGACGAGGTGGTCTACGAGGAGTTCAAGGGGACGGGCAACAGCGAGATCCACCTGGAGCGCCGCCTGGCCGAGAAGCGGGTCTTCCCCGCCATCGATATCACCCGCTCCAGCACCCGCCGGGAGGAGCTCCTCCTGGAGCCCCATGTCCTGGAGCTGGTGGTGCGCCTGCGCCGCATGTTCGCCCTCGCCGTCAGCAACGGGATGGACCCCCTGGAGGCGACGGAGCGCCTCCTGGAGCGGTTGGCCAGGACGAAGACCAACGCCGAGTTCCTGGCCAGTCTGGCCAAGGGGACGCTGTAGCCCTCCCCGGGGCCGCCACGCCGGGGCAGAGGGTATCCTACCCCTCTCGGGATAGGGGGCAGGGCGAGGAGAAGGGATGACGGCCCAGCAGGTTACCATCGCCCTGGATGCCCTGGGGGGCGACTACGGCCCCCCCGAGACGGTGCCCGGGGCTGTGCAGGCCGCCCGGGAGGGCATCAGAGTCCTCCTGGTCGGCGAGCCCCAGGCCCTGGAGGAGGAGCTCCGCCGCCACAACGCCCTGGGCCTCCCCCTCAGGGTGGTGCCCGCGGAAGGGGTTGTGCAGGAGGGGGAGCCCCCCCTTCAGGCCCTGCGGCAGAAACCCCGCTCCTCCATCGCCCTGTGCGCCCGGTTGGTGCACGAGGGGGAGGCCCACGCCTTTGTGACCATGGGCTCCACCGGGGCCGCCATGGCCGCGGCGACCCTGGAGCTAGGGCTGCTGGAGGGGGTGGAACGCCCCGCCCTGGGGGGGCCTATCCTGGGCTGCGCCCCCCAGACCCTCCTCCTGGACCTGGGGAGCCACGTGGACTGTCGTCCCGGCCTCCTGGTCACCTTCGGCGCCCTGGGGATAGCCTTCGCCCGCCGGTTCTTGGGGATCCCCCACCCCCGTGTCGCCCTCCTGAACGTGGGGGCCGAAGAGGGGAAGGGCAATCGCCAGGCGAAGGAGGCCTATGCCCTCTTGAAAGCCAGCGGCCTCCCCTTCATCGGCAACATTGAGGGGCATGACCTCCCCTTCGGCCGGGCGGAGGTGGTGGTGTGCGACGGCTTTGTGGGCAATATCCTGATGAAGCTGGTGGAGGGGTTGGGGGAAGTGCTGGCCGGCTGGCTCCGGCAGCGCCTCCCCCACGCCCACCCCCTGGCCGAGGAGATGGCCTCTATGCTCAACGTGGTGGACCTCTATGGGGGAGGGCCCTTGTTCGGGGTCCGGGGGGTGGCGGTGGTGGGGCACGGGCGCTCCCGGGCCCCCACTATCGCCCGGGCCCTCCGGACGGCCAGGCGCTGTGTCCAGGTGGGCCTCGTGGAAGGGATGGAGGAGGAGCTGGCCCGTCTGACGGCCACCCCCTCCCGGAGGGAAGGTGGGGAGAACACCCCCCCCAAAACCGGTGACCCCTCCCCGTCACCACCCCCCGGGGACAGGAGGTGAGGGTTTTGCAGCCCTCCCTTGAGGGTCGGGTGGCCGTTGTCACCGGCGGGTCGCGGGGCATTGGCCGCGCCATCGCCCTCTGTCTGGCCCAGAGGGGGGCCAGGGTCGCTATCACGTACCTCTCCAACACCCAGGCGGCCCGGGAGACCACCGACGCCATCGCCGCCCTTGGGGGCCAGGGGATGGCCTTGCAGGGCGATGTCGCCGTGGCCAGGGACGTGGAGGCCTGTTTCCAGCAGGTGGTCTCCGCGTGGGGGGACGTGGACATCCTGGTGAACAACGCCGGGATCATTAAGGACAGCCTCCTGGTGCGCATGGACGAGGAGACGTGGGACAGGGTGCTGGCGGTGGACCTGCGGGGCGCCTACCTGTGGAGCCGGGTGGTGCTCAAGGGGATGATCCGGAAGAGGTGGGGGCGCATTGTGAACATCGGCTCGGTGGTGGGCATTGCCGGCAACGTCGGCCAGGCCAATTACGCCGCCGCCAAGGCGGGCCTCATCGGCCTCACCCGCTCCCTCGCCAAGGAGGTGGCCTCCCGGGGCATCACCGTCAACTACATCGCCCCCGGGTACATCACCACCGACATCGTGGAGGACCTCCCCCCGGAGGTGAAGGGGCGGTTTCTGGAACGCATCCCGGTGGGACGCTTTGGGCGCCCGGAGGAGGTGGCGGCCCTGGCCGCCTTCCTGTGCACCGAGGAGGCCTCGTATATCACCGGACAGGTCATCGCGGTGGATGGGGGGCTGATGATCTCCTGAGGGGGGACGATGGAGGGCGGCTTTCTGCAGGGCAAGGTGGCGCTGGTCACCGGGGGGTCTCGGGGGATCGGGCGGGCCATCGCCCTGGCCCTGGGGGGGCAGGGGGCGGCGGTGGCCTTCAATTACTACCGGGGGCACGAGGCGGCCCGGGAGGCCCAGGACCTCTTCACCCGGAAGGGCATCCCCTGCCTCCGGGTGCAGGCCCACCTGGGCGACCCCCAGCAGGTGCGGGCCCTGGTGCAGGCGGTGGGGGAGCGCTTCGGGCGCCTGGACATCCTGGTCAACAACGCCGCCTCCGGGGTGAACCGCCCCGCCATGGAGGTGGAGGCGAAGCACTGGGACTGGACCCTTGCGGTGAACGCCCGGGCCCCCTGGCTGTTGGTGAAGGAGGCCCTCCCCCTGATGCCCCCGGGGTCCTGTGTGGTGAACGTGACCAGCCTGGGCTCCCAGCGGGTCCTCCCGTACTACTTCACCGTCGGCGTCTCCAAAGCGGCCCTGGAGGCGGTGACCCGGTACCTGGCGGTGGAGCTGGCCCCCCGGGGGATCCGGGTCAACGCCGTCGCGGGGGGCTACGTGGAGACGGACGCCCTCCGCCACTTCCCCAACCACGACGCCCTGCGGCAAGTCGCCCTGGGGCGCACCCCCGCCGGGCGCCTCCTGACCCCGGAGGACATCGCAGGGGTGGTGCTCTTCCTCTGCTCCCCGGCGGCGGAGATGGTCCGCGGGCAGGTGGTGGTGGTGGACGGGGGCTATTCCCTCCTGGGGTGACGGTCCCCTAGGCCGTCAGGACGGCTGCGAAGGCGGGCTCCCCTCCCACGAGGACGGCGAGGCGGTCCAGCGCCCGGGCGGGCTCCGCGGAGAGGATGGCCTCCAGCCCCTGGGGTGTGGTGAAACGGCGCAGGAGGCTGTGGGACACCAGGAGGGCCAGGGCTGGGGGGAAGGAGAAGCGGTGCAGGGCCACGGGGACCGTCTCCCCCCCTGTCCCCAGGGGGCCGCCGGCGGGCTGGGGGACCAGGGATACCCTTCCCTCCTCCCGCAGACAGACCATCCCCGGCCCGGCCCACGCCAGCACAACCTCTTCCCCCCGTAAGGCCCCCAACACCATCCCCAACCCAGCACCCCCACCCGGCCTCTCCCCCGGCGGGGCTTGGGACAGGGACCGGTGACAGGAGAGGAGGGCCCGGGTCAGGGCGGAGGTCAGGGAGAGGCGGCTCCCCCCCAGGGAGCGCTGCACGGCCTCCACCGCCCACCCACAGAGCCGCTCCCCCGCCTCCCCTGTCGCCTCGCACACACAGAGAAAGGAGACACCCTTCCACGCCCCCTTCCCGGGGAAAACGGCCCCATAGGGGGACCGCTCCTCCCGGCGCCCCCCGCGCAGGAACAGGGGGTAAAGGGAAGGGGGCATTCTCTCCCTCGTCCCGGCCCCCTCAGTGTAGACACCCCCAGGGACACCGTCAACGCCGCTTTTTTCCCCGACGGCGGGGTGTTGGGGGAGTGGTATCATACTGCCGAGTACTGCCAGGGAGTAGGGAGGGACAATGGCCTTCTCAACCCTCCGGGCCCCGGCACCGTCGGCCAAGACCCCACCCCCTATTCGGCGGAACCTCCTCCTCCTGACCCTCTCCCAGGCCCTGGTGGGGGTGGGTTTTCAGATGGTGCCCACCCTGACGCCCCTGATGGTGGTTGCCCTGACGGGGTCCCCGGCCCTGGCGGGGCTGGGGGTCAGCGTCCTGGGGGCCAGCCGGTTTGTCATCGGATATCCCTTCGGCAAACTCACCGATGCCATCGGACGGCGCCCCGGCCTGGCCATCGCCATGGGCGTGGGGCTGACGGGGGCCCTCCTGGTGGGCCTGGCCATGGTGTGGGGCTCGTTCCTGCTCTTCGTGGTGGCCCTTCTGGTGTTCGGGTTGGGGATGGGCGCGGCCCAGCAGGTGCGCCTGGCGGCTGCGGAGATGTTCCCCCCAACCCGCCGGGCCGAGGCCGTAGGGTTTGTGCTGACGGGTTCGGTGCTGGGCGCGGTCCTGGCGCCCCTGGTGGTACGGGGGGCCCAGGGGATTTCCGCGGCGTGGGGGGTCAACGCCCTGGCCACCCCCTGGCTGCTGGTCCCCTTTACCCTCGGCCCCGCCCTGGCGGCGCTCTTCCTCGTGCGCCCCGACCCCCGGGAGATCGCCCTCCACCTGGGGCGGTACTGGCCGGGGGCGGGACCGGCCCTCCAGGCCACCCCTCCCCCCCGGAGCAACGGGTTTGTAGACTACCTGCGCCGGTATCCCACCCTTGTGGCCTTTACCAACAGTATGGCGGCCCAGGGCTCCATGGCGATGATCATGGCCCTCACCTCCCTGGCCCTCAGCCACCACGGGCACTCCCCTACGGCCATCTCCGTCTCCGTGGCCATCCACGTGGTAGGGATGTTCGGCTTTTCCCTGCCCCTGGGGTACCTGGCTGACCGCCTCGGGCGGCGGGCGGTCCTCCTGTGGGGCGCCGTCCTGACGGGGGTGGGGGCTATCCTGGTGCCCGTCAGCCCCCTCTACTGGGTGGTGACCCTGGGGACCTTCCTGGTGGGGGTGGGGTGGTCGTGCGTGAACGTTGCCGCCACAGCCCTTATCGCCGATGCGGTGCACCCCGCCGAGCGGGGCCAGGCCATCGGCGCCAACGACACCTTCAGCAACGCCATGGGCGTCTTTCTCCCCCTGGCCATGGGGGTGGGGGTAGTCCACCTGGGCCTGGGGGTCGCGGGGCTGGTGGGGATGGGGGTCATGGTACCCCCCTTCCTGCTGGCCCTGGCCCTCCGGGAGGGCCACCCCATCCCCCTCCCCGCCGACGGCGGGAAAGGGGAAAGGCCCCGGTGAGCCCGGTGCCCCTTCCGCCGCCCCCTGGGGGAGCAGAGTCCCTCCCCCTCGTCCTTCTTGGGGCGGAGCGGGTAGGGCTTTGCCCCCGCCCCCTCTTGGCTCCCAGGTAGGGGGGCATACCCTTTACAGGCCCCTTCTGGGGGCCTATCATGGGCATGACCCCCCAGGAAAGGATGCGGCGATGGCGACACCCCCGAGGCAGCGCACCCCTCTTGAGAGCATGGCCGACCTCCTGGGGCACGGGGAGGCGTGCCGGACCCTCCGCCGCGGGGAGATCGTCGAGGGGGTGGTGATGAGGGTCGACGCCGACGGCCTTCTGGTGAGCGTGGGGGGGAAGTCGGAGGGGGTTGTCCCCCTCCGGGAGATGCGGAGCGTCGACCCCCGCGCCATAAAAGTGGGGGACACCGTCCTGGCCACCGTCCTCCGTCCGGAGGGGGAGAAGGGGCCAGCCCTCCTCTCCCTGGACCGTGCCCGGGGGGAAAGGGGGTGGCGCCTCCTCGAGGCCGCCCTGGCCCAGGGGCAGCCTGTGACGGGGCGGTGCGTTGGGTATAATAAAGGCGGCCTGGTCGTCGAGGTGGAGGGCGTCCAGGCCTTCGTCCCCCTCTCCCAGGTCGCCCCCGTCCCCCACCCCACCCAGGGTGGCGGGGACCTGTCCCAGCGGGTGGGGCAGACCCTCCGCCTGAAGGTCCTGGAGGTGGAGCGCAAGCGGGGCAGGGCTATCCTCTCCGAACGGGCGGTCTGGCACCAGGAGCGGGAGGCCCAGAAGGACCGCCTCCTCCAGGAGCTGCGGGAGGGGGAGGTGAAGAAGGGGCGGGTGTCCAGCCTCTCCCCCTTTGGGGCCTTTGTGGACCTGGGGGGGGCTGACGGCCTGATCCCCCTCTCCGAGCTCTCCTGGCGGCGGGTGGAGCGCCCCGAGGAAGTGGTACAGGTGGGGCAAGAGGTGGAGGTCTACGTGCTCAAGGTGGACCGGGAGCACCGCCGCATCAGCCTCTCCCTGCGTCGGTTGCTCCCCCAGCCCTGGGAGACGGTGGCCAGCCGTTACCAGGTGGGCCAGCTGGTCTCCGCCACTGTTACCCGCCTCACCGAGTTCGGGGCCTTCGCCCGCCTGGAGGAGGGGGTGGAGGGGTTGATCCACATCTCCGAGCTGTCGGAACGCCCCCTGACCGACCCCCGTCAGGTGGTGCGGGAGGGGGACGTGGTCACCGTGAAGGTGTTGCGCATTGAGCCGGAGCGTCGGCGGATCGCCCTGAGCCTGCGCCAAGCCCAGGCGGAGATGGCGGGGTGAGCGGATCCCTAGTGAGGATGGTGAGCCATGAGCAGCCGCTTTGAAAAGTTCTCGGAGCGGGCGCGGCGGGTCCTCTCCCTGGCCCAAGAGGAGGCCATGCGTTTCAACCACAACTATATCGGGACGGAGCACCTCCTCCTGGGCCTGGTGCGGGAGACGGAGGGGGTCGCGGCGCGGGTGCTGGCCAACCTGGGGGTGGACGTGGCCAGGGTCCGCTCCGCCGTGGAGTTCATCATCGGGAAGGGGGAACGCCCCGTCTCCAGCGAAAACATCGGCCTTACCCCCCGCGCCAAGAAGGTCATCGAGCTGGCGGTGGATGAGGCCCGCCGCCTGGGCCACAACTACATCGGCACGGAGCACCTCCTTATCGGCCTCCTCCGGGAGGGGGAAGGGGTGGCCGCCGGGGTGCTGGAGAGCCTGGGTGTCACCCTGGACAAGGTGCGCGCCGAGACCCAGCGCATCCTCGCCCAGGCCGCCGGCCCGGCGCGGGAGGGGCGCCCCACCGCCCGTACCCCCACCCTGGACCAGCTGGGGGTCGACCTCACCGCCCTGGCCCGGCAGGGGAAGCTGGACCCCGTCTGGGGACGGCAGCGGGAGATCCAGCGGGTCATCCAGATCCTCTCCCGCCGCACCAAGAACAACCCCGTCCTCATCGGGGAGCCGGGGGTGGGGAAGACGGCCATTGTGGAGGCCCTGGCCCAGCGCATTGTGGCCGGGGACGTCCCCGAGACCCTCCAGGGGAGACGTCTCGTCACCCTGGATATGGGCGCCCTGGTGGCCGGCACCAAGTACCGGGGCGAGTTTGAGGAGCGCCTGAAGAAGGTCATCGAGGAGATCCGCACCGCCGGCAACATCATCCTCTTCATCGACGAGATGCACACCCTGGTGGGGGCCGGCGCCGCCGAAGGGGCGGTGGACGCCGCCAACATCCTCAAGCCCTCCCTCGCCCGGGGCGAGCTCCAGGTGGTGGGCGCCACCACCCTGGACGACTACCGTAAGTATGTGGAGAGGGACCCCGCCCTGGAGCGGCGCTTCCAGCCCATCCTGGTGGAAGAGCCGACGGTGGAGGACACCATCGAGATCCTCCGCTACATCAAGGGGCGCTATGAGGAGCACCACCGCCTGGTCATCTCCGACGAAGCCCTGGTGACGGCCGCCCGCCTGGCCGCCCGCTTCATCCCGGACCGTTTCCTCCCCGATAAGGCCATCGACCTGGTGGACGAGGCGGCATCCCGGGTGCGCATCCAGCGCTCTACCGTCCCCCTCTCCCTGCGGGAGGTCCAGAAGCTGCTGGAAGGGGTCCGCCGGGAGAAGGAGGAGGCCATCGCCAGCCAGCAGTACGAGTACGCCGCCGAGCTCCGCCAGCGGGAACTGAACCTTATGCGGAAGGTGGAGGAGGTGGAGCGGCAGTGGCAGACGGAGCGGGAGAAGACGAAGCCCGTGGTGACGGCCGATGACATCGCCGAAGTGGTGTCCATGTGGACAGGGATCCCCCTCTCCCGGCTGAAGCAGGAGGAGACGGAGCGCCTCCTCCACATGGAGGAACACCTCCACAAGCGCATCATCGGCCAGGACGAGGCGATCACGGTGGTCTCCAAGGCCGTGCGGCGCGCCCGGGCGGGCCTGAAGGACCCCCGCCGCCCCGTGGGCGTCTTCATCTTCCTGGGCCCCACCGGGGTCGGCAAGACCGAGCTGGCCCGCGCCCTGGCGGAGTTCATGTTCGGCTCCGACGACGCCATGGTCCGCCTCGATATGTCCGAGTTCATGGAGCGCCACACCGTGGCCCGCCTGGTGGGCGCCCCGCCGGGCTATGTGGGATATGAGGAGGGGGGACAGCTCACCGAGACCATCCGCCGCAAACCCCACTCCGTCATCCTCCTGGACGAGATCGAGAAGGCCCACCCGGACGTCTTCAACATCCTCCTGCAGATCTTCGACGACGGCCACCTCACCGACGCCAAGGGGCGCCGGGTGGACTTCCGCAACACCATCCTCATCATGACCAGCAACCTGGGCTCCGACCTCATCCGCCGGGAGACGAGCCTGGGCTTCCAGGTGCAAAAGGAGGAGGCCCTCTCCTTCCAGGAGTCGTACCAGCGCATGAAAGAGAAGGTGATGAACGAGGTGAAGCGCTTCTTCCGCCCGGAGTTCCTGAACCGTATAGACGCTATCGTGGTCTTCCACGCCCTGACAAAGGAGCATATCCTGCAGATCGTGGACCTTATGCTCGCCCAGGTGCGGAAGCAGCTGGCGGAAAAGGACTTGAAGCTGGAGGTGACCCCCCAGGCCCGGGAGTGGCTGGGACGGAAGGGGTATGACCCCCACTTCGGCGCCCGCCCGCTGCGCCGCGTCATCCAGACCTACGTGGAGGACCGCCTCTCCGAGGAGATCCTCGGCGGCAAGTTCAAGGCCGGCGATACCGTCCTCCTGGACGTCGAGAACGACCAGATCGTCATCCGCTGCGGCGAGGCTGCCCCGGCCCGCCGCTAGCCCGGAAAAAAAAGGGCCCTATGGCCCATGGGAGGAGGGACTTTCGTCCCTGGCGGGCCCCCCCGGGGGATAGGCAAAGTAAAGGTGAACCTATAGCCCTCCCCCGGGCAAGGGCCCGCGGACGGGGGTGACCCCGGACGCCGGGCCCGCCGGAAAACCCTGGCGGGGCGATGGAAGCCGCCCCGCCTTTGCCTTAGGGAGGGGGATGGCGCAACCCCTCCCGTAGCGCCCCTGCCAGCGCCTCCAGGGTGGGGAGAAGGGGGTGGGCCGTGAGATCGGTGGACAGGGGGGTGATGCTCACCCGGCGGTGGCGCACCGCCCAGATATCCGTCCCCACCACCTCCTCCCAATTGGGACGGGAGCGGGAGATCCAGTACCACTTGCGCCATCCATCTCCCTCTTCCCGCACCACTGCGGCATACCCCCCCTTGCCCATCCGGGTGATCTCCACCCCCTCCAGCTGCTCTAGGGGGAGGTTGGGGAGGTTGATGTTGAGGAAGAGGGGGCGGGGGAGGGCGCCCTCTCCTATCTGTTGGGCCAGGAGGCGCAGGAGAAGGGCTGCAGGGGTGAAGATGAAATCGTTGAGGGTGCACAGGGAGATGGCGATGGAGGGGATACCCCGCAACCACCCCTGGAGGGCGCCCCCCACGGTGCCCGAGAGGAGGATGTCCTCCCCCAAGTTGGCCCCCTGGTTGATGCCCGACACCAGGAGGTCCGGGGGGTTCTTCCACAGCACCTCCGTGGCGATAATGACGGCGTCGGCCGGGGTACCCTCCACCGCATAGGCCTCCACCCCCTCCACCAGACTGGGGACAAGGGTGACCCGGATGGGTGCCCGGAGGGTCAGGGCGGCCCCGATCCCGCTCCTATCCCTGTCGGGGGCGCACACCAGGACCTGTCCCAAGGGGCGGAGGGCCTTGGCCGCCTCCCACAGGCCGGCGGCGTAGATACCGTCGTCGTTGGTCAGCAGGATGCGCATCGCCTCTCCCTCATAGGACCGGCAGGTCGGGCAGCACCTGGCGCGCCGAAGGGATGCCCGCCAAGGGGGTGGCCTTGAGGACCGCCCGCACAACGGCCTCGGCCACCACCCGGGTGACCGCCACTCCCACACGGTCCACGTCTACCTCCGTGGGGCACTCCCCCGTGGCCAGGGCGAAAAAGCAGTCGCCGTCCCGCATGGTATGACAGGGGCGCACCGCCAGGACCAGGCCGTCCTGGGCGTAGACGGCCATCTTGTTGACCTGCTCCTTGGTCAGACGGGCGTTGGTGGCCACGACGCCGATGGTCGTGCCCCTGACCCCGGCGATGTGGGGGAAGGCCTCCCCCCGCAGGATCAGGTCCACGGTGCTGAGGAACCCGTCACCCATCTTCCGACGGGGGCCCGCCAGGATGCGGCCGGTGGGGGGGTCCACCACATCCCCTACGGCGTTCACCGCCACCAGGGCGGCGACCACCACCCCCTCCCCGAGATACATGCTGGCGGTGCCGATCCCCCCCTTGGTGGCGTGGGCGATGCCCAGGGCTTTCCCCACCGTCGCCCCCGTGCCCGCCCCCACAGACCCCTCCTCTACCATGCCCGAGCGGGCCTCCTGGCAAGCCCGATACCCCTCCTCGGGGCCCGGGTATGCCTTGGGGTTGCCGATGTTCCTGTCAAAAAGGATGGCGGCTGGGACGATGGGGACTATGGCCTGCCCCGCGGGAAAGCCGATCCCCTGTTCCCCCAACCACCGCATCACCCCGTCGGCGGCCGCCAGCCCGAAGGCGCTCCCCCCCGCTAACACCACCCCGTGCACCTGCTGGACCAGGGCCAGAGGGCGCAGGAGGTCCGTCTCCCTGGTCCCCGGGGCAGACCCCCGCACTTCCACACCCCCGACGGCCCCCTTGGGGACCAGGACGACGGTACACCCCGTGGCGTTCTGGGGGTCGGTCCAGTGGCCGACCAGGACGCCGGGCACATCGGTGAGGGCGTGGTAGGGGAGGGAGGGGGTGTGGCTCACCCTGCTCCCTTCGGAAAGGGTAAGGGGCCTCCCTTTCGGGAGGTCCCCCCACGTATCCGGTGTGCCCCCGGCGGCGGCCTATTTTCCCAGGCCCTTGCGAGCCCAGTATCGTCGGCGCTGGGGCGTTTCACGACCGTGTTCGGGATGGGAACGGGTGGGTCCACCCCGCTCCGGCCACCGAAGGCACACCACCCTCTTAGGTTACCGGAACCCCCCAGGGCCTGTCAAGCAGGCCCGAGGTGTTTGAAAAATGGGGCGGGGGATAACCCCGTAGGGACAACCCTTGGGGTTGCCCTATCCCCCGTGGTTGCCCAACATTGGGGTAGGCCCAGGGGCCTACCCCCTTAATAGTCTGCGCCCCCTTGGCGGGAGGGAGGGGAGTCTTGTACAATAACGCTGCCCTGGCCCTCCAACCCCGTCTGGAAGGAGGCGGCATGAGCGACACCCTGACCATCCCCTCAATTGCCCCCGGCAAACACCGCGCCTTAGGCCTGAACCCCGAGGACCTGCTGGACATGTACTCCAAGATGGTGCTCACCCGCGTCCTGGACCAACGGGTCTGGGCCCTGAACCGTCAGGGGAAGGTGGCCATCGTGGGCTCCTGCACCGGGCACGAAGGGGCCCAGGTGGGGGCGGCCTGGGGGATGGACAGGAGCAGGGACATCTTCTTCACCTTCTACCGGGACCTGTGTCTCCTGCTGACCCTGGGGATTACCCCGAAGGAGCTCCTCCTGGGCTATATGGCCAAGGCCGGGGAGCCCTTTAGCGGCGGGCGCATGTTCCCGGGGCACGGGGTCTACCCCAAGTACCGGGTCTTCAACCTCTCCAATGTCGTGGGGGCCCAGATGACAAAGGCCGTGGGGGCGGCGCTGGCGGCCAAGATCCGCCGGGAGCCCACGGTGGTCCTCGTCTCCTTCGGCGACGGGGCCACCAGTCAGGGGGAATGGCACGAGGCCCTCAACTTCGCCGGCATCCACCGCCTGCCGGTGGTCTTCCTCTGCGAGAACAACCGCTGGGCCATCTCGGTGCCCCACCACAAGCAGATGGCCGTCCCCGACGTGGTCCTCCGCGCCCCGGGGTATGGGATGCCGGGCAGGCTGGTGGACGGCACCGACCCCCTGGAGGTGCTGCAGGCCGTCCGGGAGGCCGCCGAACGGGCCCGCCGGGGGGAGGGCCCCACCCTGGTGGAAGCCAAGGTGGAGCGCCTCATGCCCCACACCAGCGACGACGACGACCGCCGCTACCGGCCCCGGGAGGACCTGGAGCGGGCCAAGGCCCGCGACCCCATCCCCCGCTTCCGGTCCTACCTTATGGGCGAGGGTATCCTGACCGAGGAGCAGGACAAGGCCATCTGGGAACGGGCCCAGGAGGAGGTGGACAAGGCAACCGATGAGGCGGAAAAAGCCCCCTTCCCCGACCCCTCCACCCTCCTGGACCACCTCTGGGCCACACCGCCCGGCCGCCCTAAGGGGGGATAAGCATGGCCGTCAAGACGGTCATCGAGGCCATCCGGGAGGCCATGCGGGAGGAGATGCGCCGGGATCCCCGCGTCATCATCCTGGGGGAGGACGTGGGGAGGCGGGGAGGGGTCTTCCTGGCCACGGAGGGGTTCCTAGACGAGTTCGGGGAGGAGAGGGTGATCGACACCCCCCTAGCCGAGGCGTCCATCGTGGGGATAGCCGTCGGGGCGGCCCTCAACGGCCTGCGCCCCATCGCCGAGATCCAGTTCACCGACTTCATCTGGCCCATCGTGAACCAGCTGGTGGGGGAGGCCGCCCGGCACCACTACGCCACCAACGGGCAGGTGTCCGTCCCCATCGTCGTGCGCTCCCCCTACGGGGGGATGGTCCGCGGCGGCCTGTACCACTCCCAGAGCGTTGAGGGCTTCTTCGCCCACTGCCCCGGCCTGAAGGTGGTCTGCCCCGCCACCCCCTACGACGCCAAGGGCCTGCTGAAGGCCGCCATCCGGGACGACGACCCCGTCCTCTTCCTGGAGCACAAGCGCACCTACCGCACCGTCCGCGGGGAGGTTCCCGACGAGGACTACACCATCCCCATCGGTGTCGCCGACGTGAAGCGGGAGGGGGGGGACCTCTCCGTCTTCTCCTATGGCCTCACCCTGCACTACTGCCTCCAGGCCGCCGAGGCCCTGGCCCGGGAGGGGATCCAGGTGGAGGTGGTGGACCTGCGCACCGTGAAGCCCCTGGACAAGGAGGCCATCCTGACCTCGGTGGGGAAGACGGGCAAGGCCCTGATTGTCCACGAGGACAACCTGACGGGAGGGGTGGGCGCCGAGGTGGCGGCCATCATCGCCGAGGAGGGGTTCACCTCCCTGGACGCGCCCGTCCGCCGCCTGTGCGGCCCCGACGTGCCGGCCATGCCCTTCGCCCCCACCCTGGAGCAGGCCTTTATGCCCACCACCGAGAAGATCATCGAGGCCATGCGGGCCCTGGCCCGGTATTAGGGGAGGTGCCGCCCCATGCCCGTGCGTGTGGAGCTCCCCCACGTAGGGGAAACGGTCACCGAGGGCATTATCCAGAAGTGGTTGAAGCAGCCGGGGGAGAGGGTGAAGAGGTTCGAGCCCCTGGCAGAGGTGGTCACCGACAAGGTGACCATGGAGCTCCCCTCCCCTGTCGAGGGGGTGGTGGTGCGCCACCTGGTTCCGGAGGGGGCGAAGGTGCCCATGGGGGCCCCCATCTGTGAGATCGAGGCGGCGGAGGCGCCCCCCCCTGCTGAAGCCCCAGGCCCCCCCAAGAGGCCGACGGCGGTCCTGGAGGAGCCCCCGCCGAATATGGTGATGGGGCCCACCGGCCTGCGTCCCCGGGGGGAGCCGCCGGCCCCCACCCCCCCGGAACGGGAGCGCCCGCCCCTTTCCCCCGTAGTACAACGCCTCATCGCCGAGCATGGCATCACCCCTGAGGAGGTGCAGCGCATCCAGGGGACAGGGCTGGGGGGGCGCATCACCAAACAGGATGTCCTCCGCTACCTGGAGGGCCGGACCGCCGCCCCGGCCCCTCCCCCACCCCCTCCACCCCCACCCGCCCCGGAGGCGGAAGAGGAGGTGGTGCCCCTGACCCCTGTCCGCCGCATCATCGCCGAGAACATGGCCCGCGCCGCCCGGGAGATCCCCATGGCGTGGAGCATGGTGGAGGTGGACGTTACCCCCCTGGCCCGGTGGCGGGAGGCTATCAAAGGGGAGTTTGAACGGAAGGAAGGGGTGGACCTGACCTTCCTCCCCTTCGTGGTGAAGGCGGTGGTGGAGGCCCTGAAGGAGCACCCCCTGCTGAACGCCTCCTGGGGGGGCGACAAGATCATCGTGAAGAAGAGGGTCCACATCGGCATCGCCGTGGCGGCCCCCCAGGGGCTGGTGGTCCCCGTCATCCACAACGCCGACCGCCTCTCCATCGCCGGCCTGGCCCGGGCGATCCACGAGAAGGTCCAGCGGGCCCGCCAGAACCGCCTCACCCTGGACGATGTCCAGGGGGGGACCTTCACCGTCAACAACACGGGGGCGTTGGGGTCGGTCCTCTCCCAGGCCATCATCGCCTACCCCCAGGTGGCCATCCTGACCACGGAACGGGTGGTCAAGCGGCCCGTAGTGGTGGACGACGCCATCGCCATCCGCTCCATCATGAACATCACCGTGACCTTCGACCACCGGGCCCTGGACGGCCACCAGGTGGGGGCCTTCATGCAGGCGGTGAAGGAGCGGCTGGAGGGGATGGGCCCCCATACCCCCCTCTACTAGGCTATGCCCTCGCCCCTCTGGATAGCCGACCTGGGGACGGTGCCGTACCGCCCCTGCTGGGCGCTCCAGCAGGGGCTTCGGGAAAGACGCGCCCAGGGGCGGGGGGAGGACCTCCTCCTCCTGGTGGAGCACCCCCCTGTCATCACCCTGGGCCGCCGGGGGCAGGCCCACGACGTCCTGGCGCCCCCGGAGGTCCTGGCAGCCCTGGGGATAGAGGTGGTGGCCGTGGACAGGGGGGGGCAGGCCACCGTCCACGGCCCTGGGCAGGTGGTGGGCTACCCCATCGTGGACCTGCGGGCCAGGGGTTTGGGACCGGTGGCCTTCGTCCGCCGCCTGGAGGAGGGGTTGATAGATGCCCTGGCGTCCCTGGGGATCACCGCCTCCCGCATCCCCGGCCGCACAGGGGTGTGGATAGGAGGGGAGAAGATCGCCTCCCTAGGCCTCCGCATCAGCCGGGGCATCACCATGCACGGCTTTGCCCTGAACGTCTCCACCGACCTCTCCCTCTTCTCCCTCATCGTCCCCTGCGGCTTACCCGATGCCGGGGTCACCTCGGTGGAAAGGGTCATGGGCCGGGGGGTGTCCGTTGACGCCGTCAAGGCCCTCGTGGCCCAAGGCGTCGCCTGCCGCCTGGAGGCGCCCCCCGTATGGGTACCGGCCGACCAGGTGTGGGCGGAGGTCGGGGCCCCGGCGGCTGTATAAGGAGGGGGATGCGCATCTCTCCCCGTCTACCCTACCGGGAATATGTGCGGCAGAGCCGCCGCCCGATAGTGGTGGCCCACCGGGGGGCCAGCGCCTTCGCCCCCGAGAACACCATCAGCGCCTTCACCCTGGCCCTCCAGCAAGGCGCCGAGGCCATCGAGGTAGACGTCCACCTCTCCCAAGACGGCACCCCCGTGGTCATCCACGACCACACCCTGGACCGCACCACCACCGGCAAGGGGCTGGTCAGCCACCATACCCTGGCCGACCTCCGGTCGCTGGACGCCGGCTCCTGGTTTGACCCCGCCTTCGCCGGCCAGCGCATCCCCACCCTGGGGGAGGTGCTGGCGTGGGCCCAGGGGCGCATCTACCTGAAGATCGAGGTGAAGACCCTCCCCATGCGCTACCCGGGGGTCGAGGAGAAGATACTGGCGCTCCTCAGGCGGTGGGATATGGAGGGGCACGTGGAGGTCTTCTCCTTTGACCACCACTGTGTCCGCCGTTTCAAGGCCCTGGCCCCCCATATCCCGGTGGGGGTATGTTACGTGGGCGATGTGGGGGACCCCGTGGCCCTGGCCCGTTACGCCTCGGCCGAGGTGATCCACCCCCAGTGGATGGGCATCTCCCCAGCCCTGGTCGAGACCGCCCACGCCGCTGGCCTGCTGGTGGATGCCTGGACGGTGAACGACCCCGAGACCGCCACCCGGCTGGCGGCGTGGGGTGTGGACTTTGTGACGACCGACGCCCCGGGACCGATACGGGAGGCCCTGGGCAAGGGGTAAAGGAAAGGGCTCCCTACCCCCGCCGGCCCCGGCCGCTCACCAGCACCAGCAGACTACCCTTCACCAGGAGGAGGAGGCAGAGGAGGAAGGGGACCCGGTACGTACCCGTCAGGTCGTAGAGGAGGCCTGCCACCCCTCCCCCCGCCGAGGCCAGGGAATAGGTCAGGGCAAAGAGCACCCCCAGGATAGACCCCAGGGCGGCCGTGCCAAAGGAGCGGGCGGCCAGAACAGGCTGGAAGACCGTGGTGGCGGACATGGCCAGCCCGATGCAGCCGGCCGCCAGGTAGCCTGTCCAGGGTGCGCTGACCGAGACCAGGAGGACCACGGCTATCCCCCCAACACCGTAGGCCACCGCCAGGGGGTAGCGGGGGGGGAAACGCTCCGCCAGGAGGGCCAGGCTCAGCTTCCCCCCCACGTGGGAAAGGGCCTGGAGGACGATGGCCAGGGATCCCCTCTGGAGGGAGACCCCCCTATCGGCCAGGAAGGGCACCAGGTGGGCGCCCACCCCGCTGAGGGCAAAGTTGGCGGAGACGAAGGCCAGGGCCAAAGCCCAGAACTCCGGGGTGCCCAGGGCGTCGCGCAGGGTTGCCCCCCCACGGCCCCCCGACGCCCCCACAGGGGGCTCGCGGCCAACAGGCACCCTCCGGAACACCAGCGCCCCCAGGAGCAGGAGGACACCGGTTGTCAACGCCCCCGCCACCACCAGCGTCCACCGCCATCCGATGGTGGCGATCAACAGGGGGATCAGGGGGGCCAGGATAATCCCCCCGCTCCCCATACCCGTGTGGGCGATGCCGATGGCCAGCGCCTGCCCCCTGCGGAAGGCACGGGCCAGGGTGGCCCCCATAGGCACATGCCCCATCAAGGCGAAGCCGGTGTAGGAGAGGGTGTAGGCCGCATACAAGTGCCAGGGGGCCTGAATAAGGGCCAGCAACACCAACCCCACCCCCATAACCAGGGTGCCCGCCACCAGTAAGTGGTAGACCCTATAGCGGTCGGTAAGCCGTCCCACAAGAAGGGTGGCCAGGGCCGAGAGGGCCCCCCCCAGGGAGAAGGCGCCGGCGATGAGACCGCGCCCCCACCCGAAAGTCCGCTCCCACTGCACCAGGAAGATGCCCGTGGCATGCCAGACGACGGTCAGGCCCAGGAAGAAGACCGCCCAGGCGGCCGCGATGAAAGGCCACCCCTCCCGCAGGGAGTCAAAGGGGAACCGGAGGGGATGGGCCCGAAGGACACCAGCCGCAGGAGACCGCCCCGCCCCCGCCGTCAGAGGGGCAGGACCCGGATCACCGTCCATCCGCTGTGGCCTCTACACCTTAGCATACCAGACCCAGCGCCCGGCCAATGCCCAGCGCTGTAAAAAATATCCCCCGTCACCGGTCTATTTCCCACAAACATATTCCCCAAAGAGGGATTCTCACGCCATGGTCGATGGGTGGCAAAGCGTTACAGGACAGGATATAGCCCTCCTGAGTGGCGCCCGAACCCGGGTGTCAGGGCCGGGCAGCGAATCTGCGGCGCCCCCCCGCGCCTTGACACCCCGTTTGGGGGTTGCTAGAGTGCGGGTAGGGGACAGTCGTGACCGCCGGAGCCCTGAGCCCGCGCCGGGAGGCGGTGCTGAAAGCCATTGTCCAGACCCACATCGCCTCGGGGCAGCCGGTGTCGTCCAAAGTGGTGGCGCACCAGACCCTGCTGGGGGTCAGCCCCGCCACGGTGCGCAACGACATGGCCGTCCTGGAGGCGAAGGGGTACATCCGCCGCCCACACCCCTCGGCGGGGGGCATCCCCTCGTCGTTAGGATATCGCTACTATGTGGACTATCTGGCAGAGCCGGTGGAACTCCCGGAGACGGTGCGCCAGCGTCTGCGCAAACGCCTCGCCGCCCACCGGGACCTGGAGATGTGGGGACGGCTGGCGGCGGTCAGCCTGGCGGACCTGCTCCAGAGCATGGCCGTGAGCGTTCTCCCCCGGGTGAAGCCGGTCCGCCTGCGCCATCTGGAGATGATCGCCCTGAAAGAAGGGCTGGCCCTGGTGGTGGTGGTGCTGGAAGACGCCGTGGTGCGTAAGGAGATCCTCTCTATGGAACACCCCCTCTCCCCCCAGGACCTGGAGCAGATGGCCGGACGGCTCAACACCCTGCTCCGGGGGCTGGGGCGGCGGGAGATCGCCCTCCTTTTAGGACGCCTCTCCCCCTTGGAACGCCCCGTGGCCCGCACCGTGTTGCGCCTCCTCCGCCGCGCCGAGGCAGAGGAGGCCGTGGACTGGGCGGTCGAGGGCCTGGCCTACCTGCTGAACCACCCCGATGTGGCGGACCTGGACCAGGTGCGGGGCCTGGTACACATGGTGGAGCGGGGCCGTCTGACCCACCTCATCCTCGCCCTGGCCCCCGAGCACGGCCTGCGGGTTATCATCGGTGAGGAAAACCCCGAGGACACCCTCCACCCCTTCAGCCTGGTGCTGGCCCCTTATGGCGCCCCCCACACCCCCCAGGGCTACCTGGCCCTCGTAGCCCCCACACGTATGGCTTACCCCCATGCCATGGCCGGGATGGGCTTCCTGGTCTCCCTGCTCACCCACCTTGTCTCCTCCCTCCACTCCCGGCCGTCCCTCAGCTAGCCCTTACCGGGACGGAAGGAGCCACCCATGACCACCCAGCCCCCGGGCGGCAACCCCCCATCCCCTTCCCCGGAGCAGGAGGTGGCGGAGCTGCGGGCCAGGGTGGAGCGCCTTATGGCCAACTGGCAACGGGCCGAGGCGGACCTGGCCAACTACCGCCGCCGGGTAGAGCAGGAGCGCCACGAGCTCCTCAAATACGGGGCCGCCGGCCTGGTCCTGGACCTGCTGGGGGTGGTGGACGACCTGGAGCGGGCGTTCATGACCATCCCCCCGGCCCTCCACACCTTCACCTGGATCGAAGGGCTCCACCTCATCTACCGCCGCCTCCTGGCGATCCTCCAGAGCCACGGTGTGACGGAGGTGGAGGCGGAAGGGAAGCCCTTCGACCCCTCCTGCCATCAGGTGGTCCGGGAGGTGGAAGGGGAGCCGGGGAAAGTGGTTGGGGTGGTCCAGAAGGGGTACCGCCTGCACCAGCGCCTCCTCCGCCCCGCCCTGGTGCTGGTGGGCGCCGCCAAGACCCCCTCTCCCCCTCAGGAGGCCCCAGGGGCCCCAAAGGTATAATGTCTCTGGAAACAGCCCATGGCGACAACAAAGCGGGACTACTACGAGGTCCTGGGTGTCCCCCGGAATGCGACGGAAGAGGAGATCCGTAAAGCCTTCCGTCGCCTCGCCCTGGAATGGCACCCTGACCGCAACAAGGACCCCGGGGCGGCAGAGCGCTTCAAGGAGATCAACGAGGCCTACCAGGTCCTCTCCGACCCCCAGCAGAGGGCCCTGTACGACCGCTACGGCCATCAGGGTCTTGAGGGGACGCCTGCCAGGGGGTTTGAGGGGGTGGATATCACCGGAGGGCTGGGGGACCTCCTGGAGGCCTTCTTCGGGGGCCTTGGGGTCCAGGAACGGAGAGGCCCTGTACGGGGGGCAGACCTGTCGGCTCACCTCACCCTTACCTTCGCCGAGGCGGTGTTTGGGGCGCAGAAAGAGGTCACCGTCTCCCGGCTGGAGGTATGCCCCACCTGTCAGGGGAGCCGGTGCGCCCCGGGCACCCAGCCGACGCGGTGCGCCAACTGTAGGGGAACCGGCCAGGTGCGGCGCTCCTACACCAGCGTCTTCGGTCACTTCATGCAGGTCACCGCCTGCACCGTCTGCCGGGGCGAGGGGAAGGCTATCCCCTCCCCGTGCACCCACTGCAAAGGGCAGGGGCTGGTGCGCCAGAAGCGCGTCCTCCAGGTACGCATCCCCCCCGGCGTGGAGGACGGGGTGCAGGTGCGCCTCGCCGGAGAGGGGGATGCGGGGTGGAACGGGGGGCGCGCCGGCAACCTCTACATCACCCTTACGGTGGAGCCCCATCCCCTCTTCCGACGCCAGGGGAACGACCTGGTGGTCGAGGTGCCCCTGAACCTGGCCCAAGCCGTCCTGGGGGGAGAGGTGGAAGTCCCCCTCCTAGAGGGGGGCACCACCACCGTCACCATCCCCGAGGGGACCCAACCGGACACCGTCCTCCGGATCCCCGGCAAGGGCGTCCCCCATGACGGCCGGCGGGGTGATCTCCTGGTCCACCTCCGGGTGCAGATCCCCCGTAAGGTCGGCCCCAAAGCCCGCCGCCTCCTCCAGGATCTGGCTGCCCTCCTGGAAGAGGAGGAGGGGAAGGACACCCCACGCCCATGGTGGAGACGCAAGGGGTAGAGATAGAGAAGGCCAGGGCTCTTTAGCCCCCTGGCCCAACGGGCCTGGGCAACGGCGCTGCGGCGGGCGGTAGGAGAAGGGCTGGATCAGCCCCCCGGTATCGCCTACACCCCTACTCCACCGTGACCGACTTGGCCAGGTTACGGGGCTGGTCAACGTCGCACCCCCTGCGCACGGCGACGGCATAGGCCAGGAGCTGCAGGGGCGCCGCCGTCACAAAGGGGGTGAGCACCTCCGGGACCGCCGGCACGGGCAAGAGGAAGGAGGCCAGGTTGCCCAGGGCCTCATCGTCGTGGGGACCAAGGACAATGACGGGGCTCCCGCGCGCCCTGGCCTCCGAGATGTTGGCCAGCATCTTCTGGTATAACGGCCCCCGCGCCAAGAGGGCCACCACGGGCATCTCCTCGTCCAGCAGGGCAATGGGCCCGTGCTTCATCTCCCCGGCCGCATACCCCTCCGCGTGGATGTAACTCAACTCCTTCATCTTCAGCGCCCCCTCCATGGCGATGGGGTAGAGGATGCCCCGCCCCAGGAAGAGGAAGGAGCGGTGTTTGAAGAAACGCTCCGCCAGAGGGGGACAGCGCTCCTGGGCGTCCCGGATGGTGTCGCCCAGGAGGGCGGGAAGACGGATAAGGTACTGGATAACCTCCTCCCGCGCCTCGGGGGCCAGCACCCCCCGCGCCTTCCCCAGGTGCAGGGCCAACAGGGACAAGACCAGGAGGGAGTTCAGGAAGGTCTTGGTGGAGGCCACCCCCACCTCCAACCCCGCCCGCAGGTAGAGGACGGCGTCGGCCTGACGGGTCGCCTCCGACCCCTCCACATTGCACAGGGCCAGTACCCGCGCCCCCCGCCGGCGCGCCTCGGCCATGGCGCCCAGGGTGTCCGCCGTCTCCCCGGACTGGGTAATGGCCACCACAAGGGTGGAGGGGTCGAGGACGGGGTCGCGGTAGCGGAACTCCGAGGCGTTGTCGGCCTCGGCGGGGATATGGGCCAGCCGTTCGAGGAAGATGCGTCCCACCTGGCAGGCGTGGAAGCTGGTGCCCATCCCCACCAACACCACCCGGGTAAGGGTGGGGAGCGCCTCCACCAGGGGACCCACCTCCCCCTCCAGGGCCACATCGGCCCGGGGCCGGAAGCGCAAACGCCCCCGCAGGGCGCTGGTCAACGCTTCGGGCTGCTCGCAGATCTCCTTAAGGGTAAAGTGGCGGTAGGGCCCCTTTCCAGAGGCGGCGGCGTCATAGGACACCAGGAGGGGCTCCTTCCGGAGAGGGCGTCCCCCCAGGTCCCAGAAGGTGGCCCCCTGGGGTGTCAGGACGGCCATTTCCCCATGGGCCAGATAGGCCACCCGCCGGGTATAGGGGAGGAGGGCGAGGAGGTCGCTGGCCAGGAACATCTCCCCCTCCCCGAACCCCACCACCACACCCCCGGCGTTGCCCGTCCGCACCGCCACCACCTTCCCCGGCTCCCGGGCCGAGAGGACGGCGATGGCATTGGCCCCCTCCAGATGGCGGGCCGCCCTGCGCACCGTCTCCTCCAGAGGGGCGCCGGAGCGCAGGGCCTCCTCCACCAGGTGGGCGATGACCTCCGTGTCGGTCTCGGAGACGAAGGTGTGGCCCCTGTCCATCAGCTCCCGGGCCAGGGGGGCGTAGTTCTCCACAATGCCGTTGTGGACCACCCCCACGGTCCCGGAGCAGTCCCAGTGGGGGTGGGCGTTGGGCTCGGTGGGGGGGCCGTGGGTAGCCCAACGGGTATGCCCCAGCCCACAGGTCCCCGTGGGGAACCCCCCCTCCAGGAGGGCGAAGAGACGTTGCACCTTGCCCGGGGTTTTGCGGACCCACAGGGTACCGTCGGGCCCCTGGACCACCACGCCGGCGCTATCGTAGCCCCGGTACTCCAGGCGGGCGAGGCCTTCCAGGAGTAAAGGCGCCGCCGGACGGTAGCCCGTGTAGCCGATGATGCCGCACATGGCCTCTTCCCCCAAGGGTCGTTATGCTATGGTAGCACATGCGTGGAGGGCCGGGAGAGCCCGCGCCCGGGGGGCCTAGGGTGGAGGTCCTCTGGATAGGCCATTCCTGCTTTATGCTCCGCGGGGAAGAGGTGACGCTGGTCACCGACCCCTTTGCCCCCTCCCTGGGGTGGGGCTTGCCCCCCCTGAAGGCGCACATCGTGACCTCCAGCCACCCCCACCCCCACCACCGGTGGCTGCAGGGATGCCCGGGGGCCAAGGCCCTCCTCGGGCCCGGGGAATACGAGGTCAAGGGGATCTACGTGCGGGGCTATGCCACCCCCCTCTCGGCCGCCGCGGGGAACGGGGGGCGCAACACCGTCTTCGTGATGGAGATGGAAGGCCTCGTCGTCGCCCACCTGGGCGACCTGGGGGCGATACCGTCCAACCGCCTGATCGAGGAGATAGGGGGTGTGCACATCCTGATGGTGCCGGTGGGGGGCATGTGCACCATCACCCCAAAGGAGGCGGTGGAGACGGCCCGCCTGGTGGGGGCGCGCCTTACCCTCCCCATGCACTATGCCCTGCCCGGGGTGGCGGTGCCCCTCCACCCCCTGGACCCCTTCCTGAAGGAGGCGGGGGTGACCGCCTCTACCCCCCAACCCCGCCTGGTGGTCAGCCGCTCCACCCTCCCCGAAGACCCCCAGGTGGTGGTCCTGACCCCCAGGGCCAACCCCGCGGATCTGCGGATGGCCTCTCCCCCTTAGGGGACCAGCACCCCCTCCTGCAGGGTATAGACCCAGTAGCCCTTCCCCACGCACACCTCCGCCGGCTGGGGGGTGGTCAGGACCGCCCCTGTACACGGATGGATGCTCCCCGCCGGCCACACCTGCCCGGGGGTAAGGGAGAGCCACGTCTGGGTAACGGTGTCGTACCAGTAGGCCCGGGTCCAGGCCGGGGTGCCGGCGGGCGTCCGCAGGGTGGCGAAGTAGACGTCGGCGGGGATGCCGGTGGGGAGGGGGCGGGTATGGCTCACCACGCCCACCAGGTTCCAGCCGGCCTGCAGGGCAATGGGGGCGGGGGGCTGGGGGGGAGGGACGCCGGCGCCCACGGGGGCGAGGGGGATGCGCAGGGGGCGGAAGGAGAGGGAGCGCAGGTAGTACCCCTTCCCCACCTCCATCGTCGTGAAATCCCCCTCAAAGAGGCGGGTGGTGGGGTTGCGGCGCGCCACCAGGAGCGTCCCCCTCTCCCACGTCATCACCAGGTCCACATCGGTGTCGGCCAGGAGGGAGTTCAGGGCGCGGGTGGCTGGGGGGAAGGGCAAGCTGACGGTGTTCCATCCGGGGGAGAGGGGGATGGTGAAGGGGGAGGGCACCTGCACCCGGAAGGCCCAGCGGAAGACGGTCGCCCCCGGGCCCCCGGGGGCAAGGGTCTGGTTCCCGGCCTGGTCCCTCCCCGTAAAGGAGAGGGTATACTCGCCGGGCTGGGGGTTGGCGAGGGCGATGAGGTAGCGCACCCCATCAGGGGTGAAGAGGGCGGCCGACACAGGGGAATCCCCCAGCCGCACATCCACATCCCCCATCTCCACCCGGGCGAAGATATCGCCCGGGTACTCCTGCCCCTCCGCCCCCCAGTCCACGGTGATGAACAGGGGGTCGGTCAGGTCCACCGTGGGGAGACGCCCCTTCTCAAGGGGGACATCCCCTATCGTGACCCGGGGCTCCACCCCCCCGTTGAGGACGGGGTCGAAGTGGTAGGCGAGGTCTGTCCCCCCTACCACCGCCGGGTTGCCCTCCAGGTCCGTCGCCTGCACCTGGACCCACACCCGCTGGGGCACCGCGTTGCCCAGGGGGTGGGCGCTCCCCCCCACCGAGAGGAGATAGGCCCCCCCGCCCGCCGGCGCCATGGCCACCGGGGCGGCCATAACGGTACGCCCCGACCGGTCCTGGGCGCTCAAGACCACCTGGGGGGGGCTCCGCAACGTCTCGTCGGCCACCACCCGCACCGTCACCGCATCCCGGGTCAGGCTCCTCTCCAGGGTCACCGTGAGGGCGGGGCCGATGCCGTCGTTGGCGACGACGGTGCCCCTGGGGGCCCGGTTGCCCGCCCTGTCCCGGACCCCTTCGGCGATGGTGACCTCAGGGCGGGCATCGGAGGGCAAGGGACGGGGGAGGGTAAGGAAGACATCAAGGGGGCGGAGGCGCTGGGGTGTGGGGAGGGACTCGTTCCGGATGTCCACCACCTCCACCCGGATGGGCGTCTCCCCACCCACCCGGAAGAGGTCGGGGGAGATACTGGCTTCGTCCAGGCCGCTGTCGTCGGAGAAGGTGAGGCGGACGCTGGTGCGCCGGGCCTCGGCCTGCCGTTTGAGCCGCTCCCCCGGAGGCGCCGTGGGGTCCCACCAGGAGCCTGTCTCGGCCGAGACCAGGACGGGGGCCGCCCCGTCGATGGAGAGGAGAAGGGTCTGGGTAAACTCGTAGAGGACGCCCGCCTCCAGGGGGATGGGGCGGCCCGCCCCGTCGGTGAAGGGGGCGTCAAAGACAAGACGCCCCTCCTGGGGTTGGAAGGCGGCGACGGCCCGCACCTGCCCCCGGGCAGGGCCCGTCAACACCTGGACCCTCCGCCCCACCCAGAACTCGCTGCGGGTGCCGACCCAGTTGGCGTCCACCAGGGAGAGGCCGTCGGGGGAGCCGGGGGCCGTGCTGATGCTCCGGAGGGCCTCCGCAGGCCCACCCCGGTTGCCGGCCCGGTCAACAGCCACCACACTCCAGGGGCGGCTGTCCACCGTCCCGGGCCCTCCGATGAATAAGGTCAGGCGGGCCCGCCACCCTTCGGGGATCCGCTCCAGGGCCAGGGTGGATGGGGGGAAGGTCTGGGCCCCCACCTCCACGGTGAAGAAGCCGGGACGCTGGCGCCGGGCGTTCTCCTCCAAGGCCGCCGCCTCCCCCGGGAACCCCGAGAGGGCGTCGGTCACCTCCACCAGGAGATGCACCTCCCCGGGACGTAGCACCGCCCCCGGGGGGGGCGAGAGGACCCGCACGAGCGGGGGTTGGTCGTCCACCCGCACCCGGGCCGGGGGTGCGCCGGGGTAGACCACCTCCAGGGTGTTGAGGTGGAAGCCCCCCACCTCCCCCGGCTGGAGGCCCGCCACCTGGTTGCGCACCGACACCACCGCCCGGAAGAGGCCGGTGTTGGCCCCCGTCTCAATGGCCACCACCGTCCACGCCAACCCCAGGTCCAGGTTGCGGACGAGCACCCCCACCGCGTCCACCACATCGGCACGCCTGTTGTCGGCAGGGGACCGCAGGGTGATGGTGAACTGGGCGTTGGGGCCTCCGGCGATGGCCGACACCCACTCCCGGTCAACCCCCAGACTTACCCCCGCCGGCTGGAGGGGGGTCCCCCCTAAGGCGATGAGGGCTGCAACCCACAGGAGGAGGCGTCGCAGAAGAGGCATCCTTACCCTTTCTGGGAAACGAACAGGACAGGCCGGGGGTTCCGGAGGGCACAGGGACAGAAGCCTATCCCGCCGGCCCGTAGACAGTGTAGCAGGGGGCGGTGTTATCCTCAAAGGGGAGGGAGGATGTTGGCAAAGAGGGACGGGGATAAACCGTAGGGGCAACCCCCTGTGGTTGCCCAACATTGGGGCAGGCACAGGGGCCTGCCCCTACGGGGCGGGCACGGGGCCTGCTGGGTAGGCACAGGGGCCTACCCCTGCTTTCCTCAAACATCCTCAAGGGGAGGGGAGAAGGGATGGCCATAAGGCGCGTCGTCGTGGCCATGAGCGGTGGGGTGGACTCCTCGGTAGCCGCCCTGCTGCTGCAGGAGGCGGGGTACCAGGTGGTAGGGGTCACCCTGCGCCTGTTCACCGTCCCCCGCCCCACCGCCCCACCCCTCGCCCGCTCCTGCTGCTCCCTGGAGGATATCGAGGATGCCCGGCGGGTCTGCCATCGGCTGGGGATCCCCCACTACGTGGTCAACGCCGAGCGGGAGTTCCGGGCCTTCGTTATAGACTACTTCGTCCGGGAATACCAGCGGGGGCGCACCCCAAACCCGTGCATCGCCTGCAACGACACCATCAAGTTCCGCTTCCTCCTCCACCGGGCCACCGCCCTCGGCGCCGACGCCATCGCCACCGGCCACTACGCCCGCATCGTCCGGCGGGAGGACGGCCTCTTCTCCCTCTTGAAAGCGGTGGACGAGGGGAAGGACCAGTCCTATGTGCTGTATGGACTTACCCAGGAGCAGATGGCCCGCCTCCTCTTGCCCATCGGCTGGTACACCAAGGCCCAGGTGCGGGCGATAGCCCACCGCGCCGGCCTCCCGGTAGCCCACAAGCCCGACAGCCAGGAGGTGTGCTTTGTCCTCTCCGGAGACTACCGGGACCTCCTCCGTCAACGGGGGGCAGGACAGCCCGGGGTGATCGTGGACGGGGAAGGGAGGGTATGGGGGCGCCACCAGGGGGTCGGGCTGTTCACCGTGGGACAGCGCCGGGGGTTAGGGGTGGCGGCCGGCAGGCCCATGTATGTGGTGGCCATCGATGCGTCCTCGGGACGGGTGGTGGTGGGTCCAGAGGAGGCCCTGTACCAGAGGGAGCTGGTGGCCGAAGGGGTGAACTGGACCCAGGGGGTACCCCCTGGCCCCCTCACCGCAGAGGTCAAGGTGCGCTACAAGGCCCCCGCGGTGGAGGCGACCCTGGTCCCCCTGGACGGGGGGCGGGTCTGGGTGCACTTCCGGGAGCCCCAGCGGGCCATCACCCCCGGCCAGGCAGTGGTCTTCTACCAGGGTGAGCAGGTCCTTGGGGGAGGGGTCATCGCCGGCGTGGGGAGGGAGGGCCTCCCGACGCCGGCCCAGGAGGAGCCCCAGCCCGCCCTGTCGGGTTAAAGGCCCTCATGGGAAAGGCAGCACTCCGGGGAGGCGATGGGGGCGACCGCCCCACCTTCGCCTGGGAAGAGCGCCTCTGGGGGCAAGGCTTGGTGTATGTGGCCGGGTCAGACGAGGCCGGGCGGGGGAGCCTTGCAGGACCCGTCGTCGCGGCGGCGGTGGTGTTCCCACCCCTCTTCTCCGCCCCCTGGCTGGCCCGGGTGGACGACAGCAAGCGCCTTTCCCCCAAGGGGCGGGCCGCCCTGGCCCCCCTCATCCGCTCCGGGGCCCTGGCGGTGGGGATCGGTCTGGCCAGCCCCCAGGAAGTGGATGCCTTGGGCGTGGGGAAGGCCACACGCCTGGCCATGGAGCGGGCGGTGGCCGGCCTTCCCGTATGCCCCCAGGCCGTCCTGGTAGACGCCCTCCCCCTCCGGTTGGACGGCATCCCCTGCATCCCCGTGGTCCACGGCGACCGCCTCTCCCTCTCCATCGCCGCCGCCTCCATCCTGGCCAAGGTGGAAAGGGACGCCCTTATGGAGGCCCTGGACAGCCGCTACCCCGGCTACGGCTTTCGGGGGCATAAGGGATACCCCACCCCCGCCCACCAACGGGCCCTCCGCCTCCTGGGGCCTTCCCCCGTCCACCGCCTCTCCTTCGCCCCGGTGAGAAGGCCATGAAGACGCCAAGGGAGACCCTGGGGCGGCGCAGCGAGGCCATCGCCCGCGCCTTCTTGGAGGGGCTGGGGTGGCGCACCCACGCCGTCAACTACCGGACCCCGTGGGGGGAGATTGACCTCGTGATGTGGGATGGCCCCACCCTTGTCCTGGTGGAGGTGCGGGGCTGGAGGAGCACCGGCTTCGGCCCGCCGGAGGCGTCCCTGGGCCCCCGCAAACGCCGGCACCTCCTCCAGGCGGCCCAGCGGGTGGTGCAAGACCTGGGCTTTACCGGCGACTGGCGCATCGACCTGGTCACGGTGCGGTGGGAGGGGAACGGCCCCCCCGCCATCTTCCACCTCCCCCACATCCTGGGGGAATAGGGCCACCACCCCCGGAGATCCACCCACCCCCCAAAGACGTATCTTAGGGTGGAAAGAGAGGGGAACCCTGAAGGTGTTTGGGAAAGGGGGCGGGGATAACCCCGCAGGGGCAACCCCCGTGGTTGCCCAGGGCAGGCACGAGGGCCTGCCCCTACAGGGTAGGCACGGGGGCTTACCCCTGCTTTCCTCAAACACCCTCGGGGAACCCTTGACAGCGCCCTGGCACAGGGCTATACTATTGCTGACTTTTCTAGCATAGAAGGGAGGGGATTATGAGGTCTTTACGCTTGCCCCGAGGCCTGCTGGTGCTGATCGGTCTCCTTATTGTGGCTCTGGCGGCGTGTCGGCCGGCGCCTGCCCCTGCGACCCCCACGCCAACCCCACGCCCCGTCGCCCCGGCCCCCGCCGCAACGCCTACACCCGTGGCAGCCCCCGCGGTGACGCCCACCCCCACCCCTGTCCTCCTCCCCACCCCTACCCCTACCCCGGTCCAGGTAGAGCAGCCCCGCTATGGGGGCGTCCTGCGGGCTACTCACCGGGAGAACCCCCCGTCTTTCCTCACCCACAGGGAGGCCACCATCTCCACCTCCTGGGCTGTGATGCCCGCCTATAACAACCTGGTGATCTTCGACCAGTCGAAGGACAGGTCTATCCCCGAGAACATCGTGCCCGAGCTGGCCGAGTCATGGGAGTGGCAGGATGGGGGCAGGACCCTGGTGTTCAAGCTGCGCCGCAACGTGAAGTGGCACGACGGCGTCCCCTTCACCGCCAAGGATGTGAAGTTCACCTTCGACAGCGTCCGTCTGGACCAGGGCATCTCGGTCAACCCCCGCCGGGACTGGTATGCCAACATCACCTCCATCGAGACGCCTGACGACTACACCGTCGTCTTCCGCCTCCGCCGTCCCCAGCCCGCCCTCCTCCAAATGCTGGCCTCGGGCTACAGTCCGGTGATGCCCGCCCATGCGGGAACCCTTGACGCCCTGCGCACCCGGATCCTGGGCACCGGCCCCTTCAAGTTCAAGGCCTTCCGCCCCGGGGAGGTGCTGGAGTACGAGAAGAACAGGGACTACTGGGTGCCGGGGCGGCCTTATCTGGACGGGATCCGCTATATCATCATCGTTGACCGGGCGACCCGCTACGCCGCCCTGCGGGCCGGGCAGGTGGACATCTCCTTCCCCGGGGAGACCACCAAGTCCCTAAGGGATACGGTCAAGGCGGCGGTGCCCCAGATGGTGGAGGTAAAGATCTCCACCAACGTGTACGACAACATCCTCACCAACTTCAAGAGGGAGCCCTTCACCGACCCCCGGGTGCGCCGGGCTGTGAACCTGGCTATCGACAGGGAGGCCTACGTGCAGGCGGTGCGGGAGGGGGCGGCCATCATCGGCTCCGCCATGCTCCCCCCGCCCTGGGGGTACTGGGGCCTGCCCCCCGAGCGCCTGAGGGCGCTCCCCGGCTACGGTGACCCCAGGGCGGCCAGGGAAGAGGCCAAACGCCTCCTGGCGGAAGCCGGCTATCCCAACGGCTTCGAGACGGTGATGTCCACCCGCAACATCGCCCTCTACATCGACTTCGCCAACTTCGTGGCAGACCAGCTGCGCCAGGTGGGCATCCGCACCACCATCGAGTTGGTGGAGACGGGGGTGTGGCACCCCAAGGTCACCAGGCTGGACTACGTCCTGGGCTCGAACCTGACAGGGGTGGGTATCGACGACCCTGACGCCAACTTCTTCGAGAACTACCGGTGCGGCTCCCCGCGGAACTACAGCGCCTACTGCAACCCTGAGGTGGACCGCCTGATGGACGAGGCCTCCGCCACCCTGGACGTGCAGAGGCGGCGGGAGCTGGTGTGGAGGATCGATGAGATCCTTCAGCTGGACGGCGCCCGCCCCGTGATGGGCTGGAACGTGGACTTTGTCCTCATGTGGCCGTACGTGAAGGGGTATGTGCCCCAGCACGTGATGTACAACTACGGGCGCATGCAGGACGTGTGGCTGGCCAAATAATCCCCCCGTCCTGCTTCCCCCGGTGCGCCCCTCCCCCTGGGAGGGGCGCACCCCTTTAGGAAAGGGCATGGGCGCCGGCACGGCCACCCATGGGCAAGGGAAAGGCCTGAAGGGAAGGCCCGGTCACGCCCCCGCCGGGGCTCAGCAGGGCTAGGGGAGTTGCCCTCTCTGCCAGAGGCTAGGGGTCAGACCACCCTCCGGTAGAAGGAGAGGCAGGTGGGGAGGGGGGCCGCCTCTTCGGGGAGGATGATGTAGGGCCGGCGGAGCCAGCGGTAACACTCATACCACCGCTCCCCAATGCGCACCGCCAGGATCGGGTCCACCTTCTCCTCCACCAGCACCCCCACCTCATCCACCTCGGGCATAGCGGCCACCTGGCTTGCCAGCCGCTCCGCCTCCACCGTGCCGATGACGGCATGGACGGGGTAGAAGGTAAAACGCCCCCACTGGGGAAAGGTAATCCTCACCCGCCACCCCAGCACCCGTATCGTCACGGTCTTCTGCCAGGCGACGCGCAGGAGGGGGGGTTGTCCCTCCCCCTGGCGCAGAAGGGTTAGGGCAAGGGGCCGCGCCGCCAGCCCCAGGGAGCGGGCCCGCTCCTGGAAACGGGCCTGGGCGGCTGTAAGGCTTTCCCCCGCTGCGGCAGGGCCATGACCAACGAGGATATGGGCGACAGCCATAAGCACCTCCTCCCCCTCCGGGGGCCCAGCCTACCCCTATTCTACCGGAGCCTCCCCGGGCACCACCACCACCCGGAACAACTCCCCACCCCGCAAAACGGCCAAGGGCGTCCGCTTCCCAATCGCCTCCCGGGTGAGGAGGCGGTGGACGGCATCGATGGTGGGGGTGGAGGTATCCCCCATGCCCACGATGACGTCCTCCGGCTGGAGGCCGGCCATGTGGGCAGGGCCTCCGGGCACCACCTGGACGATCCGCACCCCCGTGCGGGACGGGATGCCCCACCGGGTCACCTCGTCCGGGGCAAGGGGGACCGTCTGGACGGCGATGCCGAGCCACGCCCGCCGCACCCGCCCCTCGCGGATCAGCTCCCCCGCCACCCACTTGGCGGTGTTGATGGGGATGGCAAAACAGATGCCCTGGGCCCCGGCGACGATGGCAGTGGTGATGCCCACCACCTCCCCCTTGGTGTTGACCAAGGCGCCCCCGCTGCTCCCCGGGTTCATGGCCGCATCGGTCTGGATGACGTTTTCAATAAGACGGCCCGTCAGACTGCGCAGGGAACGCCCCAGGGCGCCGATCACCCCCATGGTCACCGTCGCCTGCAGGCCAAAGGGGTTGCCGATGGCCAGCACAATCTCCCCCACCCGCAGGAGGGAGGAGTCGCCCATAGAGGCGGGGGTCAGATCACCGGCGGGCACCCGCAAGACGGCCAGGTCGGTGTGGGGATCGGCCCCCACCACCTCCGCCGTTAAGGTGCGTCCGTCGCTAAAGATGGCGTGAAAGGCCCGGGCCGACTGGGCCACGTGGCTGTTGGTCAGGATGAAGCCGTCGGGGGTCAGCACCACCCCGGAGCCGGCCCCTATGACCTCCTCCCCTCCCCGACGGCCGGGGCGGAGCAGGTGGAGGCTGACCACCGCAGACCTCACCTGCTCGGCCACGGCCACCATGGCCTCGGAGAGAGCCCGCAACAGGTCGGAGGGAGAAGAGGACCGCACTCCGGGCGTAGTGTACCCCGGCGGGGAGAGGGGCGCAAGGCGCCCGGGTTTAGGGGGTGACGGTCAGGGTCTCCTCAATCCGGGGGGGTGTGGCGAGGGTACGGTGCACAGGGCAGCGCTGCATGATCTCCAGGAGGCGGGCCCTCTGCTCTTCCGTTAGGTCCCCCCGCACCTGCACCTCCACATGGATGGTCTCCTCCCTCTTCCCCTCCCCCGAGAGGAGCCGTTCGAAGGCCAGATGGGCAACCACCGACTCCACCGGCCACCCCTTGCGCCGTGCGTACATGAGGAGCGTGTTCACGGTACAGGAGCCCAGGGCGGCCAGGAGGAACTCGAAAGCGGTAGGGCCGGCGTCGTCCCCTTCAGGGGGAGGCTCGCCACCCACAAAGGTATGCCCTCGGGCCGTGATCTCGACCCGGTAGTTGGGAAAGGAGCGGACGGTAACGGTGCGGAGGACGCTAGTGGTCATGGCCTTCACCCTCCTTGCCCGGGGGCTTGCCCCACCCCCCACCCCCGGGAGTCCGGATGCTCACGATATCCCCGGCGTCGACGCGCAGGGTCACTTTGGGGGGGAGACGCACCTCCTCCACACCCCCTTTGAAGAGGATCGTTTCCCCGGGCTGGCCGGGCTCCCCCCCCGCCAACCCCCAGGGTCGGAAGCGACGCCGCTCGGCAAGGACCGTTACGGTGGCCGGCGCCAGGAACTCCAGGTCGCGGACCACCCCGTCACCCCCGCGATAGAGGCCTGCCCCGCCTGAGCCGCGGCGCACGGCGTACCGGCGGACCCGAAGGGGGTACACCATCTCCAACGCCTCAACGGGGGTGTTCATGGTGTTGGTCATATGGGTGTGGACGGCTGAGAGGCCGTCTTTGGTGGGGCGGGCGCCCATACCCCCGGCGATGGTCTCGTAGTAGACGAAGGGTTTGTTGCGGATGGGGTCGTGGCCCCCCACCAGCACGTTGTTCATCGTGCCCTGGCTGGCGGCGGGAATGAGATGGGGCAGCGCCTGGGCCAGGGCACCCAGAAGGACGTCCACGAGGCGCTGGGAGGTCTCCACATTGCCCCCCGCCACCGCCGCCGGCGGCCGGGGGTTCACCACACTCCCCTCCGGGGCGATCACCCGCACCGCCCGGAGGATCCCCTGGTTGGCGGGCACCTCTTCCCCCACCACACAGCGCACCACGTACAGCACCGCCGAAACGACCACCGCCAGAGGGGCGTTCACACAGCCAGGGCGCTGGGGGCTGGTGCCCGTCCAGTCCACCTCCAGGGTCTCCTCCAGGATGCGCACCGTCACCTGAATGGGCACCGGCTCCCCCGTGACCCCGTCATCGTCCAGGAAGTCCCGGAAGGTGTAGGCGCCCTTGGGCATGGCGCGGATGGCGGCGCGGGTCAGGCGCTCCGCATAGTCCAGGAGGGCCGCCATATGCTCCCGGACCGTCTCCCACCCGTAGCGCTCCACCAGCTCCCGGAGGCGCCGCTCCCCGATGCGGCAGGCGGCGATCTGGGCTGCCAGGTCCCCTTTCCTCTCCTCCGGGGTCCGGGAGTTGCGGCAGAAGAGGGCGATGACCTCCTCGTTCAGCACACCCCCCTTGGCCACCTTCAGAGGGGGGAAGATAAACCCCTCCTGGTAGAGGTCGGTGGAGAGGGGGAGCGAGCCAGGGGTCATCCCCCCGATATCGGCGTGATGCCCCCTGTTCCCCACAAAACCCACCAGGGTCTCCCCCACAAAGACGGGGGCCACCAGGGTGACATCGTTCAGGTGCGTGCCCCCCATGTAAGGGTCGTTGAGGACGATGATGTCCCCGGGGGCAAAGGAGGAGAAGGCGGCCAGGGCGGCCTGCACCGAGGCGGGCATAGAGCCCAGGTGCACGGGGATGTGGGCCGCCTGGGCCACCATGGCCCCCTGGGGGTCGAAGAGGGCGCAGGAGTAGTCCCTCCGCTCCTTGATGTTGGGGGAGAAGGCCGTTCGCCCCAGGGTGACCCCCATCTCCTCGGCCACCGAGGCGAAGAGGTTCCGGAACACCTCCAGGGAGACCGCGTCAACAGCCATCGTTCCCCCTTTCCGCGAGGAGGTAGGGTCGCGCCTGCGCCTCGGCCGTCCCGGCCGCCTCGGAGGGACGGCCCCCTTCAGAAGGGGCGGCGGCCAGGGCCCTGGCCATCTCCCGCAGACGCCTGTCGACCCGTCCGTTCACCGTCTCAGGGGGGAAGGTTCCATCGGGCTGCCTCTCCCCCGCGGGGACGCCCGTCAGGATCTCCATCCCCTCGTCCACCGTGCGCACCGCCCAGATATGGAACTCCCCCCTCCTCACCGCCTCCACCACCTCCTCCTTCAGCATGAGGTGCTGCCCATTGGCCTCGGGGATGATCACCCCTTGCCGCCCCGTCAGGCCTTTCAACCGGCAGATGTGGAAGAAGCCCTCGATCTTCTCGTTCACCCCCCCGACGGCCTGTATCTCCCCCTTCTGGTTCACCGAGCCGGTGACGGCGATGCCCTGCTGGATGGGGAGGTCGGCCAGCGCGGAGAGGAGGGCGTACAGCTCCGCCGAGGAGGCGCTGTCCCCCTCCACCAGGTCATAGCTCTGCTCGAAGACCAGGCGGGCGGAGAGGGTCAGGGGCTTGTCCTGGGCGAAGCGATGGGCCAGATACCCCGCCAGGATGAGGACGCCCTTGGTATGGATGGGGCCGCCCAGGCGCGCCTCCCGCTCTATATCGATGACACCGGCCCGGCCCAGGCCGAGGCTGGCGGTGATCCGGTGGGGGCGTCCGAAGGCATAGTCCCCCAGCATCACCACCGCCAACCCGTTCACCTGGCCCACCTTGGCCCCATCCGTCTCCACCAGCAGGACGTTGCGCCGGATCAGCTCCTGCAGGCGCTCCTCCAGGAGGTTGGAGCGGTACACCTTCTTCTCGATGGCCTTCTGGACGTGGACCGCCTCCACCCGGGGGGAGCCGTCGACCCCCGCCCAGTAATCGGCCTCCCGCAGCACATCGGCCAGGTCCCCGAAGCGGGTGGACAGCTTGCGCTGGTCCTCGGCCATCCGGGAGCCCAGCTCCACCGCCTTGGCCGCCGCCTCAGCGGTGAAAGGGCGGATCCCCTCCTTCTGGGAGAGGGTACAGATGAAGGAGCAGTAGAGGCGCTCCGTCTCCGGAACGCGCTCCATGCGGGAGTCGAAGTCCGCCCGCACTTTGAACACCTCCCGGAAGTCCTCGTCGAAGGTGTACAGGATGTAATAGTGGAAGGGGCTGCCCAGGAGGAGGACCTTCACGTCCAGGGGGATGGGCTCGGGGCTGATGGTTTTGGCCGTCACAAAGCCCAGGCGCTCCACCAGGTCCTCGATGGCGATCTCCCGGTTGCGCAGGGCGCGTTTCAGGCTCTCGTAACTGAAGGGGTTGCGCAGGAGGTCGTCGGTGGGGAGGACCAGATACCCCCCGTTGGCCCTGTGGAGCGCCCCAGGCCGGATCAGGGTGAAGTCGGTCTGCAGAAGGCCGAACATCACCTCCTTCTCCAGGCGTCCGAAGAGGGTGGGGTAGCTGGGGTTCAGCTCCACCACCACGGGGGCGCCCTGCAGGGCGCTGTTGTCCACCAGCAGGTTCACCTCGTACCGGCGCAGGGCCAGCTCCTGGGGGGGCTGGGGGCCCTGGGGCGAGGGGGACTGCTGGGGAGGGGTGAGGAAGAGGTCCCCATGCCGCAGCATGTCCTCTTGGACCGCCCGCAAATACGCCACCACCTTGGGCAAGTCGGCATAGGCCTCCAGGAGGTCTTCGATGACGCCCCCCACGACGTGAAGGGCCACCTCCCGGTTGAGGGCCTGGACCCGATCCTCCACCTGGCGCTCCAGGGCCCGTATCTCTTTCAGCACCGCCTTCAGCGCCTGCTCCAGCTCCTCCCGGCGGGCCTGGATATCCGCCCGGACTGCCGGGTCCAGGCGTAGGAACTCCTCATCGGTGAGGGGCCGTCCACGGAAGAGGGGCAGGAGGAGAAAGCCGAGGGGGGTGGTCTTGAGCATGAACCCCTTCTCCTCCGCCCGCTGGGAGAGGCGGGCGAAGAGGGTGTCCCGGACACGCTGCAACTCCTGGAGGAGACGGTCCCGGCGGCCGGTGTACTCCTCGGCCTCAAAGGCCTTGGGGAACTCCCGGCGCGCCTTCTCCACCAGCTGGCGCATGTCCTGCTGGAAACGACGGCCCCGGCCGGGGGGCAGGGAGAGGGCCTGGGGACGGAAGGGGTTCTCAAAGTTGTAGACGTAACACCAGTCAGGGGGGGTCGGCTCCCGGCGCGCCCGCTGCTCCAGGAAGGTGCGTACGGCGGTGGCCTTGCCCGTCCCCGGCGGGCCGGCCACAAAGAGGTGGAAGCCGGGGCGACGGATGCCGAGGCCGAACTCCAAGGCCTCCACCGCCCGCCCCTGTCCGATGATGCCCGGCAGGGGGGGAAGCTCGTCGGTGCAGGCGAAGCCTAACGAGGCGGGGTTACATGAGGCGCGGACCTCCTCGGGACGCAAAGCCCGGGCCATCTCTCCTCTCCTCCTGTCCAGTGTAGCCCTTGACCGAGGGGAGCACAACGGCTTCTCCCGCCTCCTCAGGGAAGGGGGTATAATGCCTCCAGAGCCACCGCCGAGTCTACGGGATGCCGCAGGGCCGGGGCGCCCCTGATGCCCACTCCCCCCTTCCCCTGGAAGGGACCCCCCTCCTTCTGCTCCTGGACGGCCACGCCCTGGTGCACCGGGCCTGGCACGCCATCCAGAAGCCCCTGACCCTCTCCTCCACGGGGCAGGACGTACGGGGGGCGTACGGCTTCGCCGCCACCCTCCTGCGCGCCCTCCAGGACTTCGCCCCGACCCATTGCGCCATCGCCTTCGACCGGCCGGAGCCGACCTTCCGCCACCACCTTTTTGAGGGGTATAAGGCCCACCGCCCCAAGGCGCCCCCCGACCTGGTCCAGCAGTTCCCCCTGGTGCGACGCATTGTCGAGGCCTTCCGCATCCCTATCTACGAGGTCCCCGGATACGAGGCGGATGACGTGCTGGCCACCCTCGCGGCCCAAGCCCGGGCCCAGGGGGTAGAGGTGCTCATCCTCACCGGCGACACCGATACGCTGCAACTGGTGGGACCGGGGGTGCGGGTCGCCCTCCACTACCGCCTCCAGGAGCGCACGGTGTTCGACGAGAACAAGGTGCGGGAGCGCTACGGGGGGCTTCCCCCTGCCTCCCTCCCCCACCTCAAGGCCCTCATCGGCGACGCCACCGACAACGTGCCGGGCATCCCCGGCATCGGGGAGAAGACGGCCGTCACCCTCCTCCTCCGGTTTGGGGATATCCCCGGCATCTACCGGAACCTGCAGGAGGCGCCGCCGCGCCTACGCCCCCTCCTGGAGGCCCACCGGGAGCAGGTCTTGCGAGGCCTGGGGCTCACCACCCTGCGCACCGACCTCCCCCTGCGCCTGGACTGGGAGGCGTGTCGTTTCTGGCGCTATGACCGGCGGGAGGTCCTGGAGTGCTTCCGGGAGCTGGAGTTTGTCAGCCTGGCGCCCCGGGTGCCGCCCGTCCCCGCAGCCGCTTCCCCCCCGCCCACCCCCTCCGACACCTCCCTGGGCGGGGAATACACCATTGCGGACACCCCCCAGGCCCTGGAGGCGCTGGTGGAGGCCCTGGCCCAGGCCCCTTCCTTTGCCTTCGACGTGGAGACGGACGGCACAGACCCCATGCGGGCATCCCTGGTGGGTCTCTCCTTTGCCGTGGCTCCGGGGCGGGCCGTCTACTGCCCTGTGGGGCACAGGGATGGCCCCAACCTCCCCCTTGACCTGGTCCTCTCCCGCCTCCGCCCCCTCCTGGAGGACCCCCACCGGCCCAAGATCGCCCACAACGGCAACTTTGACATGACCGTCATGGCAGCCCACGGGGTATGGGTGCGGGGGCTCTCCTGCGACACGTTGCTCGCCGCCCACCTCCTGGGGTATAAGGCCCTGGGCCTGAAGGACCTGTGTCTGCAGGTGCTGGGGGCGGAGATGACCCGCATCACCGCCCTGCTGGGCAAGGGGTCCCGACAGGGCACCATGGCCCAGGTCCCGGTGAGGGAGGCGGGCCCCTATGGGTGCGCCGACGCCGATGCCACCCTTCGCCTCGCCCTGGCCCTGGAGCCCCGCCTCCGGCAGGAGGGCTTCTGGCCCCTCTTCTCCCAGGTGGAGATGCCCCTGGTGCCCGTGCTGGTGCGCATGCAGGTGAACGGCATCGCCCTCAACGTGCCCTTCCTGCGGGAGATGTCCCGCCGCCTCGCCGAGGAGATGCGCCGCTTAGAGGAGGAGGTCTACAGGGCCGTCGGGCACGCCTTCAACATCAACTCCCCCCGCCAGCTGGGGCAGGTGCTTTTTGAGGAGCTCAGGGTGGGGAAGGGCAAGCGCACCCCCACCGGCGCCTACTCCACGGGGGCCGCTGTCCTGGAGGGCCTGCGGGGCGCCCATCCCGTCATTGACCTGGTCCTGAGGTACCGGGAACTGGCCAAGCTGAAGTCCACCTACGTGGACGCCCTGCCGGAGATGGTGAACCCCCGGACAGGGCGCCTCCACACCAGCTACCACCAGGCGGGGACCGTGACGGGGCGGATCTCCTCCAGCGAGCCCAACCTGCAGAACATCCCCACCCGCTCCGAGGTGGGGCAGCAGATCCGCCACGCCTTCATCCCGGGGGAGCCGGGGTGGCGGATGGTGGAGGCCGACTACTCCCAGATCGAGCTCCGTGTCCTCGCCCACCTCTCCCGCGACCCGGCCCTGATGGAGGCCTTCTTCCAGGGGAAAGACATCCACGCCGTCACCGCCTCCCAGGTGTTCGGCGTGCCCCTGGAGCAGGTGACCCCAGAGCAGCGGCGGGTGGCCAAGGTGCTTAACTTCGGCGTCATCTACGGCCTCTCCCCCTACGGGGTGGCCCAGGAGATCAAGGTGACGCCGGAGGAGGGGGCGCGCTTTATCCAGGAGTACCTGGGACGCTACCCCGGGGTCCGCCGGTACATGGAGGAGACGGTGGAGAAGGCCAGGCGCCTCGGCTACGTGGAGACCCTTCTGGGCCGCCGCCGCGCCCTCCCCGAGATCCACTCCTCCAACGCCGAGGCCCGCGCCGCCGCCGAACGGGAGGCGGTGAACATGCCCGTCCAGGGCACTGCCGCCGAGATCATGAAGATCGCCATGATCCGCCTCCAGGAGCGCATGGACGCCCTGGGGCTCCGGGCCCGCATGCTCCTCCAGGTCCACGACGCCCTGGTGTGGGAGGCGCCCCCCGACGAGGTGGAGCCCCTCATCGCCCTGATCCGAGAGGTCATGCCCAACGCCCTCCCCCTGGCGGTGCCCCTGGCGGTGACCGTCAAGGTCGGGGACACCTGGGGGACATTGGCCTAGAGCGTGTCCGGGCTATCCCCCGCCTGCCCCGGGGAGAGACCCCCTCTCCTTCCAGGTCCCCTCCCACCGCGCCAAGAGCTCCCGTCCGGCCGCCGGGTTCTCGCGGCTCACCAGGTCGATGAGGCGGCGCAGGAGAACCGGGAACTGGTGGGGCGACACCTCCTGCCGCAGGTAATCCACCGCCTGGTGGGGGTCAAGGTGTTGGAAGTCGTCGATCCAGAAGTCTTCGGCAAACTCCCGGGCCATGGCCCGGATCACCTCGGCCCCCTGGTCGGTGGTCCAGACCTCTTCCCCGTCGGGGCCGAGGCGGATGTGCTCCACCACCTGCAGGACGTCCAGGTCCTGGGGGCTGTTGCGCCAGAAGACCCGAAGGCGCTTCACGATGACTCCTTGCCCGGTAGGATGCAGCGTCCCCTATTGTATACTGGTGCTGGCGCGCCGAGGAGGTGCCCTATGTTCCCCCTGCGCCCCCGGGCAGGACGGGTGGCCATCGTGGAGATGCACGGCAGCATTGGGGGTGGGGTGCGCCCTGCGGCGCTGGAGCCCCTTTTGGAGGGGGTGCAACGGGCCCGCTGGATACGGGCGCTGGTGCTGGACATCAACTCCCCAGGGGGCTCCGCCGGGGCAGCAGACGCCCTGTACCGCCGTGTCAAGGCCATTGCCCACCACAAGCCCGTGGTCGCCTTCCTCTGGGAGGTGGGGGCGTCGGGGGCCTACTACATCGCCTGCGCCGCCCACCGCATCGTCGCCTCCCCGGCGGCCGTCGTCGGCTCCATCGGGGTCCTCTCCCTGCACCCCATCCTGGAGGCCCTCCTCCAGCGGTGGGGCATCCGCCTGGACGTCTACAAAGGGGGGAGGCTGAAGGACATGGGCTCCCCCTGGCGCCAGCCCACCGACGAAGAGCGGGCGAAGCTCCAGGGCCTGGTGGACGGCTTCTACTCCCTCTTCCTGGATGTCGTCGCCGAGGGCAGGAAGATGGACAGGGAACGGGTCCGGGAGTTGGCCACGGGGGAGCTCTTCCTGGCCCCCCAGGGCAAAGAGATAGGGCTGGTGGACGAGATCGGGGACCGGGACAGGGCCTGTGACCTGGCGGCCCAGATGGCCGGCATCCGACGCCGGGTGGTCACCCTCCGCCCCCGCCGCCCCCTCCTGGCCCGCCTCCTCCAGCCCGCCGGGGAGGCCCTGGCAGCCGGCGTGTGGGAGGCCATCGAGGCCCGCCTCTGGCGCACCACCCTCCCCTTTTTCCTCTATCCCCCCTTCAAACCCTAAAACTGTTCAAGGAAACGCAGGTCGTTGGCATAGAACAGCCTGATATCGTCGACCCCGTAGAGGAGCATGGCGATGCGCTCGGGGCCGAGGCCGAAGGCGAAGCCGGTGTACTTGTGGGGGTCGTAGCCCACCATTTCGAAGACGCGGGGGTGGACCATGCCGGCCCCCATGATCTCTATCCACCCGCTGCCCTTGCAGAGGCGGCACCCCTCGCCGCGGCAGGCGAAGCAGTCGATGGCCACGTCCACCCCCGGCTCCACGAAGGGGAAGTAGTCGCACCGGAAGCGGATACGCCGCTCGGAGCCGAAGAGACGCCGGGCGAACTCGTAGAGGGTGCCCTTCAGGTCGGCAAAGGTGACGCCCTCGTCCACCGCCAGGCCTTCGATCTGGAAGAAGTGCCATTCGTGGGTGGCATCGGTGGCCTCGTAGCGGTAGCACTTGCCCGGCACCACCACCCGGATGGGGGGCTTCCTGCTCTCCATCACCCGGGCCTGCATGGGGGAGGTATGGGTCCGCAGGAGCATGGCGCGTTCGCCCGAGGGGGTGAGGACGTCCACCCACAGGGTGCTCCACATGTCCCGCGCCGGGTGGTCCTTGGGGATGTTGAGGAGCTCGAAGTTGTACCGGTCCCACTCCACCTCGGGCCCCTGGACCACCTGGAAGCCCATGGCGATGAAGATGTCGCAGATCTCCCGGATGATGCGGGTGGTGGGGTGGAGGCGTCCCCGGAGGACAGGACGGCCGGGGAGGGTGACATCCAGGGGCTGCTGGGCCCGGCGGGCTATCTCCTGCCCCTGCACCTCCTGCTGCCGCTGGAGGAAGCGCTCCTCCAGGAGGGCCTTCAGGCGGTTGCCCGCCCGCCCCACCTCCCGGCGCGCCTCCACCGGCAGGGAGGGGAGGGAGCGCAAGAGGAGGGGAACCTTGCCGTCCCGGCGCCCCAGGTAGGTGATCCGCCACGCCTCCAGCGCCTCCGGGGTGGCCGCCCGCTCCAGGGCCTGCAGGGCCTCCTCCCGGAGGGCGGCGATCTCCTGAAGGAGACCCTCCGGTGTTATGTCTCCTCCTCCCATGGCCACCCCCGGTCCACCGTTACCCCCGGCACGGGGAAGCGGGACGTCAGATGGAGCACCTCCTCTCGCACCTGCCTCTCCACCGCCGCGTCGGCCGGATGGGCCAGGACCCGGAGGATAAGGGAGGCGATGGTCTCCATCTCCCGGGGCCCCATCCCCCGGCTGGTGACGGCGGGGGTGCCGATGCGGAGGCCGCTGGCCACCCGGGGGGGCTTCGGGTCGTAGGGGATGGTGTTGCGGTTCACGTAGATGCCCGCCCGCCCCAGGGCCTCCTCCGCCTGGCGCCCTGTCAGGCCGGTGGGGGTAAGGTCCACCAGGAGGAGGTGGGTATCCGTTCCCCCGGAGACGATGCGGAGACCCCCTCTCTGCAGCGCCGCCGCGAGGGCCCGGGCGTTCTCCACCACCCTCTGGGCGTAGCGCCGGAACCCGGGCTGCAGGGCCTCCCCAAAGCACACGGCCTTGGCGGCCACGATGTGCATAAAAGGACCCCCCTGGGTCAGGGGGAAGACAGCCCTCTCCACCGCCTGCGCCAGGTCGGCGGTGGAGAGGATAAAGGCGCTCCGCGGTCCCCGCAGGGTCTTGTGGGTGGTCGATGTCACCACGTGGGCATAGGGCACCGGGGAGGGGTGGACACCCCCCACCACCAGGCCGGCGATGTGGGCCATGTCCACCACCAGCTTGGCGCCCACCAGGTCGGCGATGGAGCGGAAGCGGGCGAAGTCGATGGCGCGGGGGTAGGCCGTGTAGCCCGCCACGATGACCTTGGGGCGGTGCTCCTTGGCCAGACGCTCCACCTCGGCGAAGTCAAGGAGCTCCGTCTCCCGGTCCACGCTGTAGGCCACGAAGGTGTAAAGGCGGCCGGAGAAGTTCACGGGGCTGCCGTGGGAGAGGTGGCCCCCCATGTCCAAGCGCAGGCCCATAATGGTGTCCCCGGGCTGGCAGAGGGCGGCGTACGCCGCCATGTTCGCCTGGGTGCCCGAGTGGGGTTGGACGTTGACGTACTCGGCCCCGAAAAGGCGCTTGGCCCTCTCGATGGCTATCTCCTCCACCCGGTCCACCCACTCGCAGCCCCCGTAGTAGCGACGGCCGGGGTAGCCCTCGGCGTACTTGTTGGTGAGGACGGTGCCGGCGGCCTCCAGGACGGCGCGGCTGGCGTAGTTCTCGGAGGCGATGAGGATGAGGGAGGCGCTCTGGCGCTCCACCTCCCGCCGGACGGCCTCCGCCACCTCAGGGTCGGCGGCAAGGGCAGGGGGGATGGGCGTTGTCACAAGGGTCATGGTCTTTCTCCTCCCTTTGAGGATACCACGGCGCCCCCTACCCCACCGCCCTCTTGGCCCCCTGCCAGAGGGCCTCCTTCTGGTCGAGGGGGAGGGTGGCGAAGTCCACCCCGCGGCGCCGGCATTCCTCCTCCATGGCCTGCCAGCGGCGGCGGAAGCGCTCGTTGGCGGTCCGCAAGGCGCTTTCGGCGTCCACCTTCAGCCAGCGGGCCAGGTTCACAATGGCGAAGAGGAGGTCCCCCATCTCCCGCTCCCGCTCCTCGGGGGTCTGGGCGTGGATGACCTCCCGGACCTCCTCCTGGACCTTCTGGAGGAGGGACGGGAGGTCTGGCCATTCAAAGCCCACCCGGGCGGCCCGCTGGGAGATGGCCTGGGCCATGGCCAGGGCGGGCAGCTCCTTGGGGAGGCCGTCCAACAAGGAGGCATTCCCCTTCTCCCCTTTCTTGATGCGCTCCCACTGCTCCTCCACCTGACGGGCCGTCTCCAGCCGGACGTCCCCGAACACGTGGGGGTGGCGCTGCAGGAGCTTGGTGTTCAGGAGACGCACCACCTCCTCCCAGGAGAAGGCGCCCCTCTCCTCCGCCATCTGGCAGTGGAAGCCGATGTGGAGGAGGAGGTCCCCCAGCTCCTCCCGGAGGCGGAGGTCATCCCCCGCGTCCAGGGCCTCCAGGACCTCATAGCACTCCTCCAGGAGGGGGCGGCGCAGGGAGCGATGGGTCTGCTCCCTGTCCCAGGGGCAGCCGTTGGGGGAGCGCAGGCGGGCCAGGATGGCCCGCAGGGTCTCCACACGGGAGAGGTCTCCCAAGGTGTCCATCCCGCTCCTCTCCCCTTCTATGATACCCCCTGTAAGGGGCGTGCTACACTGAGGGGGAGGGAAGTGGGGATGAGCGCCCTGGAGGCGTTAGCCCAGCGGATCGCCACCTGCCAGGACTGCCCCCTGGGCCGCACCCGCACCCGTGCCGTCCCCGGCGAGGGGCCGGAGCGCCCCCTGGTGGTGTTCATTGGGGAGGCCCCCGGCTACCACGAAGACCAGCAGGGGCGTCCCTTTGTCGGGCCCGCGGGGAAGTTCCTGGAGGAATTGCTGGCGTCGGTAGGGCTGCGGCGCTCGGAGGTGTTCATCACCAACGTGGTCAAATGTCGCCCCCCCGACAACCGGGATCCCCTTCCGGGCGAAATCGAGGCGTGCCGCAAATACCTGGACCAGCAGCTCGCCCTCCTCCGGCCGAAGGTCATTGTGACCCTGGGGCGCTACTCCCTGGCCCGCTTTGCCCCCCGGGAGTCCATCTCCAAGGTGCACGGAAAACCCCGCCGCCTGCCCGACGGCACCACCCTCTTCCCCATGTACCACCCGGCGGCGGCCCTCCACTACCAGGGCCTGCGGAGTGTCCTGGAGGAGGACATCCGCCTCCTCCCCACTCTGATCAAACAGGCGCAGGAGGAGAAGGCCGAAGGGGTCGCCCCCCATCCCCAGCAGCTGAGCCTGTTCTGAGAACGGCGCCATGGTCCCACCCCTGCGTGTTGTCCCCCTGGGCGGTCTGGGGGAGATCGGGAAAAACATGCTGGCCCTGGAGGTGGGGGACGACATCGTGGTCATTGACGCCGGGGTGATGTTCCCGGGGGAGGGGTTGGGGGGGGTTGACCTGGTGATCCCCGACATCTCCTATCTCCTCCAGCGGAAGGAGAAGGTACGGGGCATCCTCATCACCCACGGCCACGAGGACCATATCGGGGCCCTCCCCTACCTCCTCCCCCGCCTGCCCGTCCCCGTGTACGCCGTGGGCCTGGCCCACGGCCTCATCGGCGTCAAACTGCAGGAGCACCACATCTCCCCCCGCCTCCTGCAGCGGGTGGAGCCCCTCCGCCCTATACGCCTCGGTCGCCTGAAGGCGGAGTTCTTCCCCGTCTGCCACAGCATCCCCGATGCCATGGGCATCGCCCTGGAGACGCCCTCCGGCCTGGTCCTCCACACGGGGGACTTTAAGATCGACCACACCCCTGTCCACGGCAACCCCACCGACTTCTCCATCCTGGCCTCCTATGCCCGGCGGGGGGTCTTCCTGCTCCTCTCCGACTCCACCTATGCCGAGACGCCGGGGTACACCCCCTCGGAGCGGGTGCTCAACGAGAGCCTGGACCACATCATCGGGGAAGCGCCCGGACGGGTCATGGTGGCCACCTTCGCCTCCCTGATCTCCCGGGTCCAGCAGGTGCTGGACGCCGCCGCCAAACACCGGCGGAAGGTGGCGGTGGTGGGGAGGAGCATGGTGGAAAACGTGGAGATGGCCGTCAAGATGGGGTACATAAAGCCCGCCGAGGGGGTTCTGCAACCCTGGTCCGCTATCCGCCCCCTCCCCCCTCATCAGGTCGTCCTTATTACCACCGGGACCCAGGGGGAGCCCACCTCGGCCCTGGTGCGCATCGCCAACCGCGAGCACCGGGAGATCGAGGTGATCCCCGGGGACACCATCGTGGTCTCCGCCTCCCCCATCCCCGGCAACGAGACCCTCATCAACCGCACCATCGACAACCTGTGCCGGCAGGGGGCCCGCGTCCTTTACCACCGCAACGCCCTGGTGCACGTCCACGGCCACGCCGCCCAGGAGGAGCTGAAACTGGTCCTCCGCCTGCTCCGCCCCCGGTATTTCGTCCCCGTCCACGGGGAGTACCGCCACCTGGTGGCCCACGCCCACCTGGCCATAAGCATGGGGGTGGCGCCGGACAACACCTTCGTCCTAGAGGACGGGGAGGTGCTGGAGCTGACCCCAGAAGGGGGGAGGAAAGGGGGGCGCATCCCCTGCAGCACCCTGTACGTGGATGGCCAGCGCCTGTGGGAAGAGGGGAGCGTTGTGCTCAGGGAGAGGCACCTCCTCGCCCGGGAGGGGGTGGTTGTGCTCGTGCTCCCGGTGGCGCGGGAGACGGGACGCCTGGCCCGCCCCCCGGAGATCACCTCCTCGGGCTTCCTAGAGCCGGAAGAGGCCCGCGCCGTCCTCTCCCGGGCGGCGACGGCCCTGCAGGACGCCCTGGACAGCCGTCCCCTTTCGCCCGTTGACCAGGGCCTCCTGTCGGCCAAGGCCAAAGAGGTCTTGGAGGGCTTCCTCTATCAGGAGACGCGGCGTCGTCCCCTGGTGCTCCCTGTGGTCGTGACGGTATAATGGGGGCGATGCCTTTGAGGCCCGGGCAGCCCGGGCCTCCGGGGTGAGGAGAGGCGATGCCCCGCTTGACCCCTTCTCCACCCAGACGTCCCCCCCGAGCCCCCCTCCGCGCCGGCCTCCTGGCCCTCCTCTTCCTGGCCGGGGCAGGTGCCTCGGCCATGGCGTGGCCGTGGGTGGGGTGGGCGTGGACAGGGGTGGTGGGGTGGTGGGGGGCCCTGCTCACCGCCGCCGGCCTGCGTCCCCGCTGGCTCCTGCGGGCGCACCTGTGGCTGGGGCTCCTGGCCCTCGCTGTGGTGGAGGCCGGCGCCCTGGCCCTCTACCGGGAGGGGTGGGGGGGACGGCTCGGGGAAGAGGTAGCCGGCCCATCCCCCTGGACCGGCGTCCCCCGTCTGCTGGGGATGCTGGCCGTGGCCCTCTCCCTCCTCTTCCCCAGGGCCACGGGGCGCCTCCTCCACCGCGCCGCCCGCCGGGGCATACGGTACCTGAGGCATCTCTACCGCCGCTGGCCCCTGCACCGGATGGCGTGGCAGGGCGTATCGGCGGCGGCACGCCTTGCCCGGGGGTGGTGGCGGCGGTGGCGCCGGCGTGGGGAGGCCCCCTCCGGAGAAGGGGAATACCCCTCCCTCCGGGAGCGTCGGGCCCCCCGCCCGCGGGGCCACCCCCACGGGGATGCCCCCACCCAGGAGGACCCCGGCCCCGCCGTGCGTCGACCGGCCCATGCCCTGGGGGGGTGGAAGCTCCCCAGCCTCGCCCTCCTGGCCCAACGGGAGGAGCGCGCCGTCTCGGAGGAGGAGGTACGGGAGAAGGCGCGCCTCATCGAGCGGACCCTGGCCGACTACAACATCGAGGCGACGGTCGTCCAGGTCCGGCCCGGCCCTGTGGTCACCCTCTTCGGCCTGGTGCCCGGCTGGGTGCGCAAAGTACGGGAGGTGCGGGAGCGGGACCGGGAGGGGCGTCCCAAGGTGGACAAGAACGGCCGCCCCCTCATCACCTCCATCGAGCAGAAGACGCGGGTGAAGGTGGACACCATCTTACAGCGGGAGAAGGACCTGGCTATGGCCCTGGCCGCCCCCAGCATCCGCTTCGAGGCCCCTGTCCCCGGGGAGTCCTTTATCGGGCTGGAGGTGCCCAACAGCCAGCCGGCGGTGGTGACCCTGCGCTCGGTGATGGAGAGCGAGGAGTTCCGACAGGCGCAACGCAAAGGGCACCTCCCCATCGCCCTGGGGAAGGGGAGCGGGGGCGAAGTGGTGGTGGCAGACCTCACCGAGATGCCCCACCTCCTCATCGCGGGGGCAACGGGGAGCGGGAAAAGCGTGTGCATCAACGCCATCCTCTGCTGCCTCCTGATGCAGTTCACCCCTTTCGACCTGCGCCTCCTCCTCACCGACCCCAAGAGGGTGGAGATGACCCCCTACAACGGCATCCCCCACCTGGTGCGCCCTGTGGTGGTGGAGGGCGAGGAGGCGGTGCCCCTCCTGCGCGCCCTCGTCCACGAGATGCGGGGGCGCTACAAGCGCCTGGAGGCGGCAGGGGTACGGCACATCCAGGGGTTCAACGCCAAGATGCGGGCCCCCCAGGAGAAGATGCCGTACCTGGTGGTGGTGATCGACGAGCTGGCCGACCTGATGATGGCGGCGCCTGTGGAGGTGGAGCAGAGCCTGTGCCGTCTGGCCCAGCTGGGGCGGGCCGTCGGTATCCACCTCATCGTGGCGACCCAGCGCCCCTCGGTGGACGTCATCACCGGCCTCATCAAGGCCAACTTCCCCAGCCGTATCAGCTTCGCCGTCTCCTCCCAGGTGGACTCCCGCACTATCCTGGACATGGCGGGGGCGGAAAAACTGTTGGGGAAGGGGGATATGCTCTTCCTCCCGGTGTACCTGCCCAAACCCAAGCGGCTGCAGGGGGTCTTCGTCTCCGACGAGGAGGTCAACCACCTGGTGGAGCACTGGCGCTCCCAAAAAGGCCCATCCGTTCCCCCCCTGGACCTCGTTGTTCCTCATGAGGAGGATGAGCTGGTGGAGAAGGCGAAGGCCCTGGCCCAGCGCCACGGCCACCTGTCCGTCTCCCTGCTGCAGCGGAAGCTGGGCATCGGCCACGCCCGGGCCGTCCGCCTCATGGAGCACCTGGAGTCCATGGGCGTGACGGGGAAGACGTCCCCCTCCCGGGGGGAAGAGGAGGGGTAGGGCGCCATGCTGGGGGACATCATCGGGCTGATCTTCCACCGCCCGAAGGGGGAGCGGTGGACGCCCCTCCTCCACGAGCGCTGTCTGTCCTGTGGGGCGCCCCTCGCCGACGACGAGGCGTACCACCGGTGGCGGGTGTGCGGGGCGTGCGGGTGGCACTACGCCATCCCCGCCCGGGAGCGCATCTCCCTCCTCACCGACCCCCGCTCCTTCAAGGAGAAGTACCGGCGCGTCACCTCCCTGGACCCCCTGGCCTTTGAGGGGAAGACACCGTACCGCCGGCGTCTCTTCCTGGAACAGAAACGCACCGGCCTCACCGAGGCGGCTATCGTCGGGAGATGCCGGATCAAAGGCACAGAGGTGGTGCTCCTGCTTCTGGACTTCACCTTCCTGGGCGGGGGGATGGGGAGTGTGGTGGGGGAGAAGACGGCCCTGGCCTTTGAGTATGCCCGCCGGCGCAAGCGTCCTCTGGTGGCGTGCCTCACCAGCGGGTGGGCGCGGGTCCAGGAGGGGCCCTTCTCCCTGGCCCAGATGGCCAAGGCCGTGGCGGCTATCAACCGCTTCCGGGAGGCGGGGCTGCCCTTCCTCTGTCTGTGCGCCAACCCCCTGACCGGCCAGGCCTTCACCAGCATCGTCCCCCTGGCCCACATCCTCCTGGCCGAGCCGGGGGCCGTCCTGGGCCTGGCGCCCCGCCAAACCCTTGTCCGGCAGAGGGGGCAGGGGCAGGTGGAGGGGGTCCACTCGGCCGAGGGCCTGCACGCCCTGGGGTTGATCGACGGCGTTGTGGACCGGCGGGAGGCCCGGGATGTTCTGGCGACCCTCCTGGACCTCCTGGCCGGGGAAAAGGCGCGGGCGCCCTTCAAGAAGCCCAGGGGCAAGGACCCTACACCCGCCCCCCATCAGCCCTGGGAGGCGGTGACAGGGGCCCGCTCCCCTGACCGCCCCGGCGCCGGCGCCTATATCCCCCTCCTCTTCTCCCCCTTTTTCGAAATGGGGGGCGACCGCATGGGGAACAACGCCCCCGATATCCTGTGGGGTATCGGGGCCCTGGAGGGGCGCAGCGTGGTGGTGGTGGCCCAGCAGCGCTCCCCGGCCGGCCCCCGTCCTACCTCTCCCCAGGGCCTGTGGAAGGCCCAGCGCGCCCTGCGCCTGGCCGGTCAGCTGGGCCTCCCCCTCATCACCTTCATTGACACCCTGGGCCCCCTCCGGGAGGAGGGGGCGGAACGGCAGGGGGCGGGGTTTGCCCTGGGGGAGACCCTCTCCCTCCTCCTCTCCCTACCCGTCCCCACCGTGGGGGTGGTCATCGGGGAAGGGGGGGCCGAGGCGGCCCTGGCCCTGGGGGCCACCGACCGCCTCCTGATGCAGGAGGGGGCTATTTTGACCCCCGCCTCGCCCGAGGAGACGGCGGAGGTGGTCTTCCGCGACCCGGCCAGGGCGCCGGAGGCCGCCGCCGCCCTCCACCTGACCGCGACGGCGTGTCTGGAGAGCGGTCTGGTGGACGGGGTGGTCCCTGAACCCCCCGGGGGGCCGCAGGCCGACCTCCCCACCGCCGCCCGCCTCCTCAAGCGGGCCCTCCTCCGGGCCCTCGCGGGCCTCCCCCGGGACAACCCCGACCGCCTGTTGCACCAGCGGTACAAGCGCTACCGCCGCCTCGGGGAATACACCTCCTACTTCCGCGCCACCCTGGAGCGGGAGCTCACCCTCCTGCAGGAGCAGAAGGCCCAGCGGCCCAAGGGCGCCGAAACCCCCTCCTCGCAAAGCGGTTGATAAGGAACGCCCCCTCCGGGGTAGCATGGCCATTGTGAGCACCCTCCTGGCCGGCTTGAACCCCAGCCAGCGCGAGGCCGTCACCACCGTGGAGGGCCCCCTCCTGGTGGTGGCGGGTCCCGGCTCGGGCAAGACCCGGGTGATCGTCCACCGCATCGCCTACCTGGTGCGGGAAGTAGGGGTCCCCCCTCACCGCATCTGCGCCGTGACCTTTACCAACCGCGCCGCCCAGGAGATGCTGGAGCGCCTCCACCGCCTCCTGGGGACCAGGGCCGAGGGGATCACCTGCGGCACCTTCCACGCCCTCTGCGCCGCCATCCTGCGCCGGGAGGGGAAGGCCATAGGCCTCCCCCCCTCTTTCACCATCTACGACGAGGAGGACCAGAGGGCCCTCCTCAAGCAGGCCGTGGAGGAGGCGGGCCTCGACCCCAAACGCTATAACCTGGCCTCCCTCCACCACGCCATCGCCGGCGCCAAAGCCCGCCTCCTGGACCCGGCCACCTGCCAGAGGACCCCCCAGACCTACTGGGAAGAGGTGGTAGCACGGGTCTACCACCACTACCAGGCCCTCCTGGCCCGGAGCCAGGGGGTGGACTTCGACGACCTCCTCTTCCTCGTCTACCGCCTCTTCCAGGACAACCCCCCCACCCTCCACCGCTACCAGGAGCGCTACCTCCACCTCCTCATCGATGAGTTCCAGGACACCAACCCCGCCCAGTACGCCCTGGCCAAACACCTGGCAGGAAAGTGGCGGAACATCTGCGCCGTGGGCGACCCGGACCAATCTATTTACTCCTGGAGACACGCCGATATCCGCAATATCCTCTCCTTCCAGAAGGACTTCCCCGACTGCCGCACGGTATACCTGGAGGAGAACTACCGGTCGCTGCCGGCCATCCTGGAGGCGGCGGAGGGGGTGATCCGGGCCAACACCCTGCGCATTGCCAGGGGGATGGTGCCGGTGCGCCGGGGCGCTGCCCCTGTGGTCCTCTACGAGGCGTCGGACGAGGGGGAGGAGGCGTCGTGGGTGGTGGGGGAAATTGAGGGGCTGGTGCGGCAGGGGGGGGTCTCCTATCGGCACTGTGCCGTCCTGTACCGCACCCACGCCCAGTCCCGCGCCTTGGAGGAGGCCTTCCTGCGCCACGGCATCCCCTACCGGATCGTGGGGGCCATCCGCTTTTACCAGCGCCGCGAGGTGAAAGACGTGCTGGCCTACCTGCGCCTCCTGGTGAACCCTAGGGACGGGGTGAGCCTCCACCGGGTCATCAACACCCCCCCGCGGGGCATCGGCCCCAAGGCCTACGATGCCCTTACGCTCTACGCCCAGGGCCAGGGGAGGGCGCCAGGGGAGGTGCTCCTCCGGCTGGCCCGGGGGGAGGAGGCCCCCTTCCTCGCCGGCCCCCCGGGGGCTGCCCTGCACCGTTTCGCCTCCCTCCTGGACACCCTGACCGCCGAAGCCGGACGGCGGGATGTGGCAACCCTCTTGGACGTCGTGGTGGAGGGGACGGGGTACAGGGAATGGCTCCTCGCCCAGGAGGAGGGGGAGGCCCGCTGGGAGAACATCCTCGAGCTGCGGGGCCTGGCGGGGGCCTTCTCCTCCCTGCCCCCGCCCCAGGGCCTCATCGCCTTCCTAGAGCGCATCGCCCTCCTTTCGGAGCAGGACGAGATGGAGACCCAAAGCGATGCGGTGACGCTGATCACCTTGCATCAGGCCAAAGGCCTGGAGTTCCCCGTGGTGTTCCTGGTGGGCCTGGAGGAAGGGATCCTCCCCCACTACCGTTCCCTGGACACACCCGAGGAGGTGGAGGAGGAGCGCCGCCTCCTCTACGTGGGGATGACGCGGGCCCAGGACCGCTTGTACCTCCTCCGGGCCCTCCGCCGCCATGGGCGCCAGCCCACCCTCCCCTCCCGCTTTCTGCAGGACCTACCCCCCTCGGTCGTGCAGAGGGCGCGCCCGTCTGCCCCCCCTCGGCCCCCCATCCCCTTCCAGGTGGGCGACAGGGTCAGGCACGCCCGCTTCGGCGAGGGGCGCGTCCTCTCCATCGCCCCCCTGGGGGGCGAGCACGAGGTGACGGTGCACTTCGCGGGGGTGGGGGTAAAGCGCTTCCTCTACCCCGTCGCCCCCCTGGAGCCGGTGGCCTAGCCCCCTGTACCCTAAGGGTCGTGGAGGTCTTCCCCCTGCACCCGTGGGACCTGTCCCCCCAGGAGGCCATGGCCCTCCAGGAGCGCCTCGCCCGGCGGGTGCTCCTCACCCCTTTGGACGCCCCACCCCGAACCATCTGCGGCCTCGACCTGTCCGCCGAGGACCCGGAGGGCTATGCCCAGGGGGCGGCGGTGGTGATGTCTTTCCCGGACCTGGAGGTCCTGGAGGTCCGCACCGCCCGGCGGCGGGTGACCTTTCCCTACATCCCCGGCCTGCTGGCCTTCCGGGAGGCGCCCATCCTGGCCGCCGCCCTGGAGCGCCTCTCCCTCCGCCCCGATTGCCTCCTGGTGGACGGACAGGGCATCGCCCACCCCCGTCGTTTCGGCATCGCCTCCCACATCGGCCTGCTGACGGACCGCCCCTCTATCGGCTGCGCCAAGAGCCTCTTGCGGGGGCGGCACAACCCCCTTCCCCCTGATGCCGGGTCCTGGGAGCCCCTGGTCGACGGGGGGGAAGTGGTCGGCGCGGCCCTCCGCACCCGCCCGGGGGCGGCCCCCCTCTATGTCTCCCCGGGCCACCGGGTTGACCTTGCCGGCGCTGTGCGCCTCGTCCTAGCATGTATACGAGGGCATCGCCTCCCGGAGCCGATCCGCCTGGCCCATCAGGCGGCGGCCGGCCGTCTGCCGGAGCGAGCCCCCACCCAGCCCTGGGAGGGGCAACTGCTGTAGCGGGGTTTACCCCTATGCCGACCCTCCTTGGTCTGCAGGAACGCCTCCAGCAGGTCCGGCGGCGTGTGGCCGGCCTGCGGGAGCGTTTTTGAGGTCCCCGCCAAGGCCAGGGAACTGGCCGGCCTGGCGGAGCAGGCTTCCTCCCCCACCTTCTGGAACGACCCCGACGCCGCCCGAGCGGTCCTCCAGCGCCTCGCCACCCTCCGGGACGAGGTGGAGGGGTGGGAACGCCTGGAGCGCCGCCTGCACGAGGTGGAGGAGCTCCTGGCCCTGGCCCTCCACGAGGGGGATGAGGCCCTGGCCCCGGACCTGGAGAGGGACCTTTTGACCCTGGAGCGAGAGGCGGAGGAGCTGGCCCTCCGCCACGCCCTGGCCGGCCCCTATGACCGGCGGGATGCCATCCTGACGGTGCACGCCGGCCTGGGGGGCGCCGACGCCCATGACTGGGCAGAGATGCTCCTCCGGATGTACACGCGGTGGGCCGAGCGGCGGGGCTTTCGGGTCCGCCTCCTGGACTACTCCCCCGGGGAAGAGGCGGGCATCAAGAGCGCCACCCTGGAGATCAGCGGCCCCTACGCCTACGGCTGGCTGAAAGGGGAGAAGGGCACCCACCGCCTGGTGCGCCTCTCCCCCTACGACGCCGACCACGCCCGCCACACCTCCTTCGCCCTGGTGGAGGTGCTCCCGGTGGCGGAGCCCACCGGGGAGGTGGTCATAGACCCCAAGGACCTGAAGGTCGAGACCTTCCGCGCCTCGGGCCACGGGGGGCAGAACGTCCAGAAGGTCTCCTCGGCGGTGCGCATCACCCACATCCCCACGGGGATCACCGTCACCTGTCAGCAGGAGCGCTCCCAGCACCAGAACCGGGAGATCGCCCTCCGCATCCTCCGGGCGCGCCTCATGGCCCTCCAGGAGCGCCAACGCCAGGAGGAGATGGCCCGCCTGAAGGGGGAGTACGTGCCCCCCGAGTTTGGGGCCCAGATCCGCTCCTACGTGCTCCATCCGTATAAACTGGTGAAAGACCACCGCACCGACTATGAAACCCCCGACGCCCCAGGGGTGCTGGACGGCGACCTGGACCCCTTCCTCGTGGCCTACCTGATGGGGAGGGGAGGGGGTGGGGGGGCTCTCCGACCCTATAATGAGAATAACGGGAGGTAGTGGTTCCTGAGGAGGGGGGTATGAAGAAGACTCTGGTATGGCTGCCCCTGGTCATTCTCCTGCTGACCCTGGCTGCCGTGGGGTGCCGCCGGGAGGCGGCGCGACCCCCTGCGCCGGAGGCTGCGCCGCCGGGCCAGGCCGCCCCCGGGGTGACAGCCACCCCAACACCGACCGTTGCCCCTGGGCCCCGGACCGGCGGCGTCTTCCGCCGCCTCTGGGATGACCCCCCCACCCTTGACCCCCACCTGACCACCGATGTCACCTCTGCCTTTGTGATCCTGGAGATCTTCAGCGGCCTGGTGACTCTGGACTATGACCTCCGGGTGGTGCCCGACATCGCCGAGCGGTGGGAGATCAGCCCCGATGGACGCACCTACACCTTCTACCTCCGGCGGGGCGTGAAGTTCCACAACGGACGGGAGGTGACGGCCGAAGACTTCAAGTACTCCTTTGAGCGGGCCGCCGACCCCAAGACCCAGTCCCCTGTGGCCGAAACCTACCTGGGGGATATCGTCGGGGTCGTGGACAAACTGAACGGCAGGGCCACCGAGGTGGCCGGCGTCCGGGTGGTGGACCGGTACACCCTGCAGATCACCATTGATGCCCCCAAGGTCTACTTCCTCGCCAAACTCACCTACCCCACCGCCTTTGTGGTGGACCGGGAGCAGATCCTCCGCATGGGGCGCCGGTGGACGGAGCAGCCCAACGGCACCGGCCCCTTCAAGCTGAAGGAGTACAAGGTGGGGGAGAGGATCGTCCTGGAGCGCAACCCCGACTACTATCGGGGCCCCCCCAAGCTGGACCGGGTGGAGTTGATCCTGAGCGGGGGCAACCCGATGGCCATGTACGAGAACGACGAGATCCACATCACGGGGGTGGGGCTGGCCGACCTGGAAAGGGTGCGCGACCCCAGGAACCCCCTCCACAAGGAGCTGGTCCAGGCGCCCCTCACCTTTGACACCTATTACATCGGCTTCAACGTGACCAAGCCCCCCTTCGACGATGTCAAGGTGCGCCAGGCCCTCAACCACGCCATCAACAAGGAGATCATCGCCCGGCAGGTCCTGTCGGACCTGGTGACGCCCGCCTATGGGATCCTGCCCCCCGGCTTCCCCGGATACGACCCCGCCATGCAGGAGAAGGGCCTCAAGTACAACCCCGACCTGGCCAGGCGCCTCCTGGCCGAGTCCAAATACGCCGGCAGGATGCCCCGCATCATCATGACCGTCCCCGGCACCGGCGGCTCGGCCGGCCTCGACCTGGAGGTGATCATGGACATGTGGAAGCAGGTGCTGGGGGTAGAGGTGGAGGTCCAGCAGGTGGAGTGGGCCACCTTCCTCCAGGAGCTGAACCGGGGCACGCTGCAGGCCTTCGCGGGCCTGGGGTGGATCGCCGACTACCCCGACCCCCAGAACTTCCTGGACGTCCTCTTCCACAGCAAGAGCCCCCAGAACCATACCCTCTACAACAACCCGGAGGTAGACCGCCTCCTGGAGCAGGCCAGGGTGGAGATGGACTGGAACAAACGGGTGGAGTTGTACCGGAGGGCCGAGGAGACCATCATCCGCGAGGCGCCATGGGTGCCCCTGTGGTACAGTGGGGAGCGCTTCGCCCTCATCAAGCCCTACGTCAAAGGGTACAGGCTCCTGCCCATGCTCGTGCCGAGGCTGAAGGACGTGTGGATCGAGCGCTAGGCCGACGTTGACGAGGGGAGGGGCGCATCCCCCGGCGGGGAGGGGTGGGTGCTGGTCTACATCGTACGGCGCCTCCTGTGGCTTCCTGTCCTCCTCGGCGCCGTCACCTTCGTGACCTTCATCCTGGGGTACTACGGGCCGGGGGACCCCGTGCAGGTCCGCCTGGGGACCCGCTACACCCCTGAGGCCGCCGCCCGCCTGCGCCGGGAGATGGGCCTGGACCGCCCCCTCCTGGTGCAGTATGCCGACTACATGCGCAAGGCCATCCGGGGAGACCTGGGGGAGAGTTACACGTACCCCGGCCGTAGCGTCTCCTCCCTCATCGGGAAGAAGATCTGGGTGTCGGCCCAGCTGGGGTTCGCCGCCCTCCTCATCGGGGTGAGCCTGGGGATCCCCCTGGGCCTTCTGGCCGCCTACCGGCAGGGGACGTGGGTGGACACCGCCCTGGTCAGCTCTGCCCTCTTCTTCTACTCCATGCCGGTCTTCATCACGGCGCCCTTCCTCATCCTGGTCCTGGCGGTGAGGCTGGACCTCCTCCCCACGGCGGGGTGGAAAGGCCTCTTCAGCCCCCACATCGTGATGCCCGCCCTGGTCATGGGCCTGCCGGGCATCGCCGGCATAGCCCGCCTCACCCGGGCCGCCGCCCTGGAGGTGATAGGGCAGGACTACATCCGGACCGCCCGGGCCAAAGGCCTCCCGGAGCACCTCGTCCAGGGCCGCCACGTGCTGCGCAACGCCCTGATCCCGGTGGCCACCGTGGTGGGCCTCTCCCTGGCAGGCCTGGTGGAGGGGGCCTTCATCACGGAGACCATCTTCGGGATCCCCGGCATCGGCCGTCTGGCGGTGGACTCCATCTTCCGCCGCGACTATCCGGTGATCACCGCCCTCACGATGATCTTTGCGGTCTCCTTCGTCCTGGCCAACCTGCTGGTGGATATCCTCTACGCCTTCCTGGACCCCCGCATCCGGTATAGGTAGGCGACAATGGTGAAGGCACAAGCGGTGGGCATCCCCGTGGGGAAGGGCGAAAGCCTCTGGCTCCGCTCGGCGCGCCGCCTCTTGCGGAAGCCGAAGGCGGTCTTCGCCTTGGCCGTGATCACCCTTCTCTATGGCAGCGGCCTGTTCGCCCACTGGGTCGCCCCCTACGGGTACAACCAGCAGGACCTGACGGCGGTGCGCCAGCCCCCCAGCGCCCGCCACTGGCTGGGCACCGATGGGGTGGGGCGGGACATCCTTTCCCGTCTCATCTACGCCCTACGGACGAACCTGATCATCACCGCCGCGTCGGTGCTCACGGGGAGCCTGTTGCTGGGGGTGACCCTGGGGCTGCTGGCGGGCTACCTAGGGGGGCGGGTCGACTCGGCGATCATGCGCATCGGGGAGCTCTTCACCGCCTTCCCGGGCATCCTCCTGGTGATCCTGATCGCGGCGACGGTGAAGCCCCGGGTGCTGGAGATGGTCCGGGACTTCGAGGACGCCACGGGGTTCCGGGGGCTGGTGCGATGGGGGGTGGTGGACTACTTCGTGGTCTTTGGGGCCCTCTCCGCCTTCGCGTGGGTGGGGATGGCCCGCCTGGTGCGGGGGCAGGTGCTCTCCCTAAAGGAGCAGCCCTTTGTGGAGGCGGCCCGGGCGGCGGGCGCCTCCCTCTGGCGCCTCCTCTTCGTGCACATCCTCCCCAATGCCCTGCCGCCGGTGATCGTCTCCGTCTCCATGGGCCTGGGGGCCATCGCGGGGGCCGAGGTGGTGCTCAGCTGGCTGGGCATCGGGATCCAACCCCCCGTGCCCAGCCTGGGCAATATGATCTGGGAGGGGCAGAGCATCTCGGTGCTCCAGAGGTGGCCCCACATGCTCCTTCCCCCGGTGATCACGGTGGCGCTCCTGATCTTCGCCTGGAACCTGCTGGGCGACGCCCTGAACGATGTGCTGAACCCCAAGGCGCGTTAGGGGCGCCTCCGCCTGCCCCCCACCACCCCCAGGGCGGCCACCACCACCAGGGCCATCCCCAGCAACGCCCCGTCCGCGGACGCCATACCCCTCGCGCACCCACCCGTCCGGGCAGGGGATGGGGATGGGGCGGGGGTGGGGGTGGGCGCGGCAGGGAAGGGCGTGGGGACACCGAAGGGGACGATGGTGGGCAAGGGGATGGGGGTGGGGAGGGGGGCCTCCTCCGCACGGACGCGGGGCGGCAACCCCATCACCCGCCGCCAGGCGTTCTCCACCTCCAGGGGCGTGGCGCCGTACACCTGCTGGAAGGCCTCCTCGAAGCGGATGTTCTGGTCCAGCAGGCGGAGGAGGTGCCGGAACTTCTCCTCCCCATACTCCTCCAGGATGAACTTCACCAGCGCCTTCCCCTGGCCGTAGACCAGGATGATCTCCTCCGGACGGCCGGGCATCCCCTGGAGGTCGGTGATGGGCAGCAGCTCCCCCCGGCGGAGGGCATGGCGCAGGGCGTGGTCATACTCGCCCGTGGGGGCGATGTTGCCCACCTCCGCCAACCCCTCATTGAACCAGGCGGGGATGGGGAGGCGGCGGTTGGGGAGGGCGGCGTCCAGCAGGTAGTGCATGGCCTCGTGGGAGGCGATGCCCCGCACCGCGGGGTTGGCCGCCAGCATAAGGATGACCCCTTTGTCGGCGAAGGTCATGCCCTCGGTGACCAGCTGGGTGCGCACCGCCCTGCTGGCCGGGGGGAGGGCGGGGAGCATGTCCCGGTAGGTGGTGAACACCGTGACGGTCACGGGGCGGTCCACCTCCACCCCCAGCACCGGCCCCCAGCGGGCGAAGGTCTCCTCCACCGCCTGGGCGATGGTCTGGGCCCGGGAGCGGATGGGGGCATAGAAGTACACGGTCACCAGCCCGCTTTGGACGCTCTCCCATGTCTGCCAGCGGGGGTCCAGGAGGACGAACTCCCGAGGAGGGGTCTCCAAACGGTTGCCGGCCTCATCCTCCACCTCCCAGAGGTACTCGATGCGGGCGCCGGGGGGGATGTAGCGGGCGGCGGTGTCGGTGCGGATGAAGGCCTCGGCGGCGACGCGGCGGCCGGGGGTGATCTCCAAGGGGTGATAGCGGCGGCTCCGCTCATACCCCACCCGGAAGCGCAGCACCACCCGGGTGATGGGGGCAGGGGCCTCGGCCTCCACACGGAAGAGGACCCCCTCGGGGAACCGGTTCTCCACCGCCGAGGAGACGAGCTCCGGCCCCCCGGCGTCCACCCCTTTAGGCCACCACCACAACGCCAGGACCGCCCCCAGGACCAGCGCCAGCCGCCTCATACCCTACCCCTCCTCTTTCTTGCCCTCCAGGCGGGCCAGCAGGTCCAAACGCCCCGCGACCGTCAGCACCTTCCGGACGAAGGCGTCGGGGGGAACAGCCCCCACGATCTCGGCGACGCCGTCGAACACCGTTTTGGGCACACCCCGCACCTGATAGGTCTCGGCGAGGTAGGGGAACTCCTCCACCTCGATGACATCGGCGCGGATCCGGGGGTTCTCCATAGCAACGGCGTGGGCCAACCGGGCCATCCCCGGACAATAGGGGCAGGTAGGGGTCACAAAGACCTGCACGTGCAGGTCCTTCTCCACCCCCCGGACCACCTCCCGCAGGGCCAGGGGAAGAGGGGCTACCCCCCGGGACAGGGCGAGGATATCCTCCACCAGGGTGATGAACTCATACCCGGTGGGCAGGCCGTAGAACTTGATATTGGCATAGGGCTGGTCATCGGCGCTGAAGGTGAAGCAGGGGATGCGCTCCACCCCCCAGCGGCGCGCCTCCTCCCCTTGGGTGTAGAAGTCCACCACCCGGAGGCGCAGCTTCGGGGAGAGGGAGACCACCTCCTCCAGCACCTGCTGGACCTGGGGACAGGTCGGGCATTCCCGACCGGGCACCGTCAAAAGGCCGGCGGCCCGGGAGGTGAAGAGGGTCAGGGTGACATCCCGGCGCAGCTCTGCGGCGAAGCGCTTCTGCAGCAGGTCCCGGTCCCTCGGGGACAGGAGAGACACGGGCCACCTCCCTATAGCCTACTCCATTTCCCCCTCGTCCTCGGCGGCGAGGGGGGGAGAGAAGAGGGGGGCCTGGGCGGCGGCGGCGCGGACCTGCTTCTCCACCTCCTGGGCCACCTCGGGGTGCTGGCGGAGGAACTCCTTGGCCGCCTCCCGGCCCTGCCCCAGCCGCACCTCCCCATAGGTATAAAAGGCCCCGCCCTTGCGGATAATCCCCATGGCCGTCCCCAGGTCCACCAGGTCCCCCTCCTTGGCAATACCCCGCGCGAACATAATGTCAAACTCCGCGGTGCGGAAGGGGGGGGCTATCTTGTTCTTGACCACCCGGGCCTTCACCCGGATGCCCACGACCCGGTCCCCCTGTTTAATGGCCTCGCCCTTGCGCAGGTCAATGCGCACCGAGGCGTAGAACTTGAGGGCACGGCCGCCGGGGGTGGTCTCGGGGTTGCCGAAGAGCACCCCCACCCTCTCCCGCAGCTGGTTGATGAAGACGACGACGGCCCGGGAGCGGCTGATGTTGGCGGTGAGCTTGCGGAGCGCCTGGGACATGAGGCGCGCCTGCAGGCCCACGTGGGCGTCCCCCATCTCCCCCTCCAATTCGGCCCGGGGGACCAGGGCCGCCACGCTGTCCACCGCCACCGCATCCACCGCCCCCGTCCGCACCAGCTGGTCGACGATGTCCAGGGCCTGTTCGGCGTAGTCGGGTTGGGAGATGAGCAGGTCCTCCAGGCGGACCCCTATGTTCTGGGCGTAAAAGGGGTCAAAGGCGTGCTCGGCGTCGATGAAGGCGGCAACCCCCCCTTGCCGCTGCGCCTCGGCCAGGATATGCAGGGCCAAGGTGGTCTTGCCCGAAGACTCGGCGCCGAAGATCTCCACCACCCGGCCCCGGGGCACACCCCCCACCCCCAACGCCAGGTCTAAGGCCAGGGAGCCGGTGGGGATGACTTCCAGCGCCATGCGTTCGGCGCTGCCCAACCGCATGACGGTGCCTTTACCGTACATGCGGTCGATCTGGGACAGGGCCACCTCCAGGGCGTGGGCCCGGTCAGGAGGGGGGGACATGGGCCACCTCGCCTCCACCCCCAAGGGGGGCGTTCTCCTCCACCGGCAGTGTATCACCAGGGGGCCCGGGGGGCAAGAGGGATAGGCCGTGGGGGCAGGGCCCCTCTACCCGGGGGGCGACCCGGGGTCTATAGTAAGAGGTGGCTATGACCCTCACCCACAGCCCTTCCCTGCGGACCCTGGTGGAGGGGGCCCAGAGGTTGGGTATCCCCCTTTCCCCCCAGCAAGAGGAGGCCTTTCGCCTGTACTGGGACCTCCTGCGCCGGTGGAACAGCCGGGTGAACCTCACCTCGGCCCGGGCCCTGGAGAGGGCGGAGACGGTGCACTTTCTGGACTCCCTCACCCTGGCGCCGGCCCTTCCCCCGGCGGTACGGTTAGGGGGCAGGGTGGTGGACGTGGGGAGCGGGGCCGGCTTCCCCGGGATCCCCCTGGCCATCGCCCTGCCGGACCTGCGGGTGGCCCTGGTGGAGGCGGTGGGGAAAAAGGTCGCTTTCCTGGAGGCGTGTGTGGAGGCCCTGGGCCTTCACCCCAGGGTGGAGGTGCTTCCCGGGCGCGCCGAGGACCTGGCCCATCGCCCCGGCCTGCGGGAGGCCTTTGCCGTGGGGGCGGCCCGGGCCCTGGGCCCTTTGGCCGTCGCCCTGGAGCTGGTGCTCCCCTTCGTACAGGTGGGGGGGATGGCCCTCTTCCCCAAGAGCGGTGACATCTCCGGGGAGGTCGGGGAGGCCCTCGCCGCCGCCAGGGCCTTGGGAGGGGGCTCCCCCATGGTCCTCCCTGTCCCCCCCACCCTCCTCGGGCCCGGGCGGGTGATCGTGGCGGTGCCTAAGAAGGGTGGCACACCCCCCCGCTACCCCCGGCGGGCGGGGATACCCGCCAAGCGCCCTCTGGGGGGCCGTCGGTGAGCCCCCGGTCCGCCCCTGTGCAGGAGAGGCCCCCCAGGGTCCTCCCCGGGGGCAAGGCCTTCCTCCCCACCCTGGCCACCCTGGCGCTGGCGGGGGCGCTCCTGGGTTTCCTGGTGGTCCGCTTCGATATCGACGTGAGGGGCACCTGGCGGCTCCTCCTGTCGGCCAGCCCGGGGTGGTATGCCCTCGCCCTCGTGGTCTACTACCTCTCCTTCCTGCCCCGGGGGCTGCGGTGGCGCCTGATGGCCCAAGGGGCAGGGATAGGCTCCAGGTCCGGGGAGCGCCTCCCCTCTTCCCTGGAGGCCGCCTTCTACATCCTCCAGGGGTGGTTCCTCAACACGGTGGTGGGGTTCCGCGTTGGGGACCCCTACCGGGCCTACGCCTTCGCCCGCTCCTCGGGCTGCCAGTTCACCCGGGTGCTGGGGACCGTCGTGGGGGAACGGGTGGTGGACCTGGGGGGGATCCTCTTCCTCTTGGCCCTCAGCGCCGCCGCCCTGGGCTTTTTCCATCAGGGGCAGGGGGAGGGCCTGTGGTTCGTAGGGGTAGCCGCCCTCCTTACCCTCGGGGGGGTGGCGGCCCTCCTGGGCATGGCCCGGTGGGGCGTGCGCCTGGCGAGGCGTCTCCCCGCCCCTGCCCGGAGGCTGTATGAGGGCTTCCAGCAGGGGGCCCTGACGGGGGTGCGGTGGCGCACGGGGGCGGTGCTGGGGCTGGGGATAGGGGGGTGGCTGTTGGAGGCCCTACGCCTGGGGCTGGTGGCCCACGCCCTCGGGGTGGGCCTTTCCCCATGGATGGTCCTCTTCGTGGCCCTGGCCCACGCCCTCCTGACGGCCATCCCCTTCTCCCCGGGAGGGCTGGGGTTTGCGGAGGCGGGCATCGTGGGGCTGCTCCTCCTGGCCCTGCCCAAGGAGACGGCGGTGGCCGTGGCGGTGCTGGACCGCTCGGTCAGTTACGGGAGCGTCGTCGTCTGTGGGGGGATCGCCTTCCTGGTCTACCAGATACGCCAGGGCCTCCCCCTCCGCCGCCCCTAGCGCACCACCGTCACCTGCCGCGGGGGCACCAGGGGGCCCAGGGTTACCTGGGCATCCCCATAGGGCCACCCCAGGTTCCCAAAGAGGCGGATGCCGGTGTCCCCCTCCAGGTACTCCACCCGCCCCTCCTGGAGGCGGAAAGGGCGGTCGTGGCCGGGGTAGAGGGTCCGGGCGCGGGAGAGGATCTTCCGCACACTGGACACCGCCGCCTCCTCGTCCCAGAAGATGAGGTACGGCTTGCCCTGGAGGGCGGCGTAGGCGTCACCCACGGCATCCCCGGCGATGACCACAGGTCCCCCGGGGGTCTCCACCAGCAGGGAGATGTGCCCCTTGGTGTGGCCGGGCGTCTCCAGGATGCGCACCCCCGGCTCTATCTCCTCCCCCTCGGTCACCTCCCGCACCTGCCTCCCCCGCAACGTGTCCACAAAGTAGCGGGCCGTGGCCCAGTCGGTGGGCTTGGGGTTGCGGGCATAGTCGATCTCGGCGGGGTGGAGGAGAAAGGTCGCCTTGGGGAAGAGGTCTACGTTCTGGGTGTGGTCCCAGTGGGCATGGGTGAGGACAACCATCGAGATGGCGTCTGGGGTGAGGCCCCGCCTCTGCAGGGCGTTCAGCAGGAGCTCGCGACGGCCCATGGGGCCGGTATCCACCAGGATGAGGCGTTGCCCCCGGACAAGGGCCACGGTGGAGAAGCCCAGCCTGCCCTGGTCGGTGGCAAAAGTGAACCCCGTGAGGAGCAGCTCCACGACGGGCATCGGTGTCCCTCCCTCCTTTTTTGTCCCTATAATAGCGTGGGGGCAAGCGGGGGGGTCTCCCCGGGGTTGGGGTATGGGCCGATGAGCCTCGTGACCCTTTTCCTGGTGGCGTGCTGGGGGGTACTGGCCTGGGGGGCGCTGGTCACCGCACAGGGACGCCTCCGGGGGCAAGGGGGCCGCCCCCGTCTGCCCGACAAGGTCCTGGCCCGCGGGCTGGGGGTGCTGGCGGCGGGCGTGGCCTTCTGGGCCGCCGGCACCTTCCTGGGGCTCATCCCCCATGCCCAGGGCCTGCGCCCCCTGGTCCTCCCCCTGTGGCTCGTCAGCACCACCCCCCTCCTCCTCCCCCCCTCCCGGTGGGCTTCCCCCCTCGCCCTTGTGGGGGCCTCAGTGGCCCTTACCGTGCTGGGGATGCTGGCCCTCGCCCTGTCCCTCCTGGCGGTGCTGGTCCGGCAGGCCCTCATCGGCCTGTAAAAGGAAGGGGGACGAGGCCGCCCGCCGGAGCCGGTCCATGACCGCCGCCCCTATCCCTTTCTCCTCCACCGTCTCGGCCACGATGACCTGGCACCCCAGGGCATCCAGCTCCCGGAGGAGGGCGAAGAGGTGACGGGCGTAGCCGGAGGGGTCTTGGGGCACCCTGCGCACCAGCAGCCCCGGGGTCTCGGGGTATGGACGGCGGGTCAGGAGGCCCACCCTCCACCCCTCCCGCAGGAGGCGGGCCACCAGCCCCTCCACCCCCTCAGGGTCGGCCAGGAGCAGGGCTGCCCGGGGGGCGTAATGCCGGTAGCGCGTCCCCGGGGAACGCCGCCCGGCGTGGGGCACCTCCCCCAGAAGCCGCACCCTCCCCAGCACCGCCTCCAGGGCCTCCCGGGGAATCCCCCCCGGCCGTAAGATGACCGGCGGCTCCTCCGTCAGGTCCAAGACGGTGGACTCCACCCCGACGGGGCATGGCCCCCCATCGAGGACCACGTCCACCTGCCCCTCCAGGTCCTCCAGCACGTGGGCGGCCGTGGTGGGGCTGGGGCGGCCCGAGCGGTTGGCCGAGGGGGCCGCAATGGGGCGTCCGGCCGCCCGGATCAACGCCAGGGCGACGGGGTGGGCCGGCATGCGCACCGCCACCGTGTCCAGCCCGCCGGTGGTCGCCAGGGGCACCCGGGGGGCGCGGGGGAGGACCAGGGTCAGGGGACCCGGCCAGAAGGCGGAGGCCAAGGCCCGCGCCCTCGGGGGCACACGGACGGCCACCCCCTCCAACCCCTCCGGGGCGGCAATGTGGACGATGAGGGGGTTGTCCGGGGGGCGGCCCTTGACGGCAAAGACCCGGCGCACGGCGTCAGGGTTGAGGGCGTCGGCCCCCAGCCCGTAGACCGTCTCGGTGGGGAAGGCCACCAACCCCCCTCCCACGATCACCTCCGCCGCCCGGCGGACCACGTCCGGGTCCGGCCGCGCGGGGTCCACCGCCATCAGGAGGGTACGGCCGGCCTCCGGCCTCACGGCAAGGGGCGTCATGCCTTTTCCGGGGGGTCCGACCCCGCCGCATGAGGGGCGGGGCTCTGGAGAGAGGCCGAGGCACGCACCTTGGCCTCCTTGTACAGGGAGGCCAGGACAGTGCCCAGGAGGATGGTGACCACCACACCCAGGGAGAAAGCGGTGGGGATCTTATAGACATCGCTGAGGAGCATCTTCACGCCCACGAAGCACAGGATGAGGGCCAGGCCGACGTTCAGGTAGCGGAAGCGATAGAGGGCCCCCGCCACCAGGAAGAAGAGGGCGCGCAGCCCCAGGATGGCGAAGACGTTGGAGGTCCACACGATGAAGGGGTCGCGGGTGATGGCCAGGATGGAGGGCACCGAGTCCACGGCGAAGACGATGTCGGTGGCCTCCACCGCCACCAGCACCAGGACAAGGGGCGTGGCCATCCAGCGGCCGTGGCGGCGCACAATAAAGCTCTGCCCGTGGTACTCGGGCACGAGGGGGAGGAAGCGACGGGCCAGGCGGACCACCGGGTTCCGCTCGGGGTGGACCTCCTCCTCCCGGCGCAAAGCCAGCCGGATCCCCGTGAAGATGAGGAAGGCGCCGAACAGGTAGACAACCCAGTGGAACATCTTCAGGAGGGTGACGCCGGCGGCGATGAACAGCCCCCGGAAGACGATGGCCCCCAGGATGCCGAGGAAGAGGACCCGGTGCCGGTACTGGGGGGGGACGGCGAAGTAGGAGAAGAGGACCAGCCACACGAAGACGTTGTCCACGCTGAGGGACCACTCGATGATGTACCCTGTGAGGAACTCCAGGCCTTTCTCGGTCCCCATCCAGAGGAAGACCAGGGCATTGAAGGTAAGGGCGAGGGAGACCCATACTGCTACCCACGCCCCGGCCTCCCGGAGGCCCACAACGTGGGCCTTCCGGTGGAAGACCCCCAGGTCGATGGCCAGCATCAGGGCGACGAAGAGGGCGAAGCCCAGGTAATGCCAGGGGGTGATGACGGCCAGCATCCCCTCACCCCTTGAGGCGCAAGCCCCGCCGCGCCAGGGCGGTCAGGAGGTGGTGCAGGAGGCGGCGGACCCAGGGGACCTCCCGCCCCAGGAGGGCCAGGGCGGTGATGGTCACCACCGTCCCCCCGGGGACCATGGGGAGGGCCAGGAGTACCAGCCCCACGACCAGAAGCCCCCCCCCGGCGAGGAGCACCACGGAGCGCCTTCCCCATCGGTACACCATGGGTGCCACCCCTCCCAGACTATCAGAGACCCCCCCGGCTGACAACCACCTGGCGCTGACTGAGGTTCAGACATGAGTTGGGACAGGGGGGAAGAGGAGGGCCAGGAAGGCGGCCAACGCCCCCCCACGATGGCCTGCCACTCCCGCAGCGACACCACCCACCTCTGCTTCAGCAGCACAAACAGGCCGGAATAACACCTCCCCTTCCCCTTCCACCAGGACCGATGGGGGTTCACCCCCGCCGGGGCCCCTTCCCCCTCCCCCGGCGGCGCCCCATAGAGAAAGTCCCGCAAGCGCTCCCCCACCAACAACCCAATGGTATAGACCAGCAACAGCAACGCCACCATCTTCTCCATATACTCCCGGGACTTGTTCATCTGGCGCCCCAACCCCAACAGGCCCTTCAGGTCCCGAAAGGCCTCCGCGATCTTCATCCGCTGGAGATAGATCCGCAGGGCTTCCTCCGGCTCCAGGTTGCTCATCACCCACAAGGGCTCGGCCCATTCCGGCTTCCAGAGGCCGATGAGGTGCACCCGCACCTGCCCCTTATACCACACCTCCCGGTACACGACCTTCTGCCCTCGGCCCACAGACGGGACCACCTCTCTCCCCTCCCCATCCCGGAACTTGGGCGGATGACTCCCCCGATGCAGACGGATGACAAAAGACAGGCCCGCCGCGGTGAGATACTCCAGGAGCCCCCGATAACTGAACTCCCGGTCCAGCACCAGGGGCCGCCCGCCCAACACCCCCTTCAACGGCTCGAACGCCCGCCAGTGGTTCGTGTTGCGG
>Ga0079995_1055799_pt1 | contig 88433 bp, 89 predicted proteins | sample FaiFalFF_MnMetaG_2_FD_69198 | JGI IMG/M metagenome (GOLD analysis project Ga0079995, IMG submission 69198) | Freshwater microbial communities from Yellowstone National Park, Wyoming, USA - Fairy Falls C (FF_Mn_C) (SPADES assembly) (version 4) | ecosystem: Environmental > Aquatic > Freshwater >... | reverse complement strand
GTGCTGCTGAAGCAGAGGTGGGTGGTGTCGCTGCGGGAGTGGCAGGCCATCGTGGGGGGGGCGTTGGCCGCCTTCCTCGCCCTCCTCTTCCCCCCTGTCCCAACTCATGTCTGAACCTCAGGGGGGAGGGTGTTTGAGGAAAGCAGGGGTAGGCCCCTGTGCCTACCCTGTAGGGGCAGGCCCCTGTGCCTGCCCTGGGCAACCACAAGGGTTGCCCCTACGGGGTTATCGTTGCCGGACAGGGTGCCCGCCCCGGGCAACCATGGGGATAGGGCAACCACAGGGGGTTGCCCCTACGGTTTATCCCCGTCCCTCTTTGCCAAACACCCTCGGGGGGGTGCAGCGGAAGGATATCGGCCCTTTCCGTCGTCAATGCCCACCCGGCCGTGAGGCGTGTCTTGGCGCGTAGGGGACCGGCCCTGCTAGACTGAGGGGGCGGCGCAAAGCCGACGGATATGCCACCGGGAGAGGGGGCATGGCAGGACAGAGCATAAAGCCCGTCGTGGGAGTAGACATCGGGGGGACTTTCACGGACTTTGTCCTCCTTGAGGGGGACCGGATAAGGGTGCACAAGGTCCCCTCCACCCCCCATGACCCCTCGCGGGCCCTCCTGCGGGGTCTGGAGGAGATGGGCATCCGGCCTCAGGAGGTGATGGTGGTGCACGGCTCCACGGTGGCCACCAACACCCTCCTGGAGAGGAAGGGGGCCCGCACGGTCCTGATCACCACGGCGGGGTTCGAGGACCTCCTGGAGATAGGGCGGCAGAACCGGCCCCGCCTGTACGACCTCGGGCAGGAGCGCCCCCCTCCCCTGGTGCCCCGGGGGCTCCGTTTCGGTGCCCCCGAGCGCCTGGACTTCCAGGGCAGACCCCTCATCCCCCTCACCCCGCAGGCGGCGCGGGAGGTGGCGGAGCGGGTGAAGGGCAGCGGCGCCGAGGCGGTCGCCATCTCCCTCCTCTTCTCCTTCCTCAACGACAGCCACGAGAGGCTCCTGGAGGAGGCCTTGCGACAGGTGGCCCCCGGCCTCTTCCTTTCGGTATCCAGCGCGGTCCTCCCGGAGTACCGGGAGTACGAACGCACCAGCACCATTACCGTGAACAGCTATGTCGGCCCCAAGATGGCCGGGTACCTGCAGCGGTTGGGGGAGGTCTTGGGCAAGGGCCTCCGTATCATGCAGTCCAACGGGGGGAGCATCAGCGCCCAGGTGGCGGCGACCCTCCCGGTGCGCACCGTCCTGAGCGGGCCGGCGGGAGGTGTGGTGGGGGCTTTCGCCGTCGCCAGACAGGCCGGTTTCCCCGAGGTGATCACCCTGGACATGGGGGGTACCTCCACCGATGTCTCCCTCTGTCCAGGACGGGTGCAGGAGACAACAGGGGCGGTGATCGGCGGGGCGCCCATCGCCCTCCCCATGATTGACATCCACACCGTCGGCGCCGGCGGCGGCTCCATCGCCCGGGTCGATGCAGGGGGTGCGCTCCGGGTGGGGCCGGAGTCGGTGGGCGCCGACCCCGGCCCCGCATGTTACGGCAAAGGGGACCAGGTGGCCGTCACCGACGCCAACCTCTATCTGGGACGTCTGGACCCCCGGTGGTTCCTGGGCGGGCGGATGGCCCTGGATGAGGAGCGCTCCCGCTGGGCCCTGGGGCGTCTGGCCCGGGACATGGGCGTCTCCCCCCTAGGGGCCGCCAGCGGGGTGGTCCGGGTGGTCAACACCACTATGGAGCGGGCGGTGCGGGCCATCTCCCTGGAGCGGGGCTATGACCCCCGCCTCTTCACCCTCCTCCCCTTCGGCGGGGCCGGCCCCCAGCACGCCTGCGAGCTGGCCCAGGAGCTGGGCATCCCCAGGGTGCTCATACCCCTCTTCCCGGGCGCCCTCTCGGCCTACGGATGCGCCATCGCCGATGTGGTGAAAGACTATTCCCGCACCTTCCTGTGCCCCCTGGGACGTCTGCAGGTGGAGGCGCTGGAGGGGGTCTTCCAGGGGCTCTACGAGCAGGGGCGACGGGACCTGCTGGAGGAGGGGGTGCCGGAGGAGCGGATCCGCCTGTACCCCTTCCTAGACGTACGCTATGTGGGGCAGTCCTATGAGCTGACGGTGCCCTGTCCCCCCTTTACCCCCTCCCTCCCCGCGGAGGTGGCCCACCGGTTCCACCAGGCCCATCAGCAGCGCTATGGCTACCACGACCCCCGCGCCCCGGTGGAGGTGGTCAACGTCCGTCTGAAGGCGGTGGGGGAGACAGAGAAGCCCCGCTGGGAGGCCATGCCGGAGGGGGAGGGGTCGGCGGATGTGGCCCTGCTGGACCGGCGCCCTGTAGCCTTCGGGGGGCAGTGGATAGAGACCGCCGTCTATCGGCGCGACCGCCTCCGCCCGGGCCACGCCTTCCCCGGCCCGGCGGTGGTGGCGCAGATGGACGCCACCACGGTGATCCCCCCGGGGTGGCGCGCCCGGGTGGACGGGTATGGCAACCTGGTGGTGGAGAGGGGATAGGGGGGCTGCGCCGTCCTTACAGGAACTGCCTCTGGGGGTCGAGGGTGGGGAAGATAGCCAGGATACGGGCGGGGGTGCGCCCCACGTTCCGCAGCATGTGCTTGACGCCCGTCGGCGCCAGGATGGTGTAGCCGCCGGTCAGGCGGTAGGTGGCATCGCCCAGGACCGCCTCCACATCCCCTTCCAGGATGACGATGGCCTCTTCGTGGGTGGGGTGGATGTGGAGGGGGATGGCTGCCCCCGGCGCCAGGGTCACCTCGTTCACCGTGAGGCGTTCCGCCCCTACCTCTTTCCGCACCACCCCCTTGCTGGTCACCCCGGCCCACGGGGTCTGGAGGGGGCTATCGGCGTGGTGGAGCACAGGCATGTCCTCACCTCCTGTCCGGACGCTCCCTGTAGGGCATCCCTACCCGAGGCGGCCTCGGTCGGTCCCCTCTACCGGGGGGAGAGGTATGCCCGGACCGCTTCCGCCACCTTGTCCAGGGGGACGAGGCGCCCCTGGGGCTCCGTGCGCCCCTTGACCTCGGCGGCCCCCTGACGCAGGGTGCGGGGGCTGACCACCACCCGCACCGGGAAGCCCAGGAGGTCGGCGTCGTTGAACTTCACCCCCGCCGACTCCTCCCGGTCGTCATACAGGACCTCCAGGCCCTCCTGCTGGAGGAGGGTGTACAGGCGCTCTGCCTCCCGGGCCACCTGGGGGTCCTCCATGGTCAGCCCTCCCAGGTAGACCTGGAAGGGGGCTACCGAGGGGGGGAACACCATGCCCGCCTGGTCGTGGTTCGCCTCCACCACGGCGGCCAGGAGGCGTCCCAGGCCGATGCCGTAGCACCCCATAACGATGGGGCGCTGGCGGCCCTCCCGGTCCAGGTAGAAGGCCCCAAGGCGCTCGCTGAAGAAGGTGCCCAGCTTGAAGACGTGCCCCACCTCTATCCCCCGTTGGGCCCGCAGGGGCTGCCCGCAGGTGGGGCATCCGTGCCCCTCCTCCGCCAGGGCGATGTCGGTGATGATGTCGGCGGTGAAGTCGCGGGGGTAGTTGGCGTTCCGCAGGTGGTAATGGGGGCGGTTGGCGCCGACGACGAAGTTGCCCCCGAGGAGCACCGAATCGTCGGCGACGATGGGGATGCCGCGGAGGCCGATGGGGGAGGCCGAGCCGGCCACCAGGCCTGCCCTGGCCACCTCGGCCTCGGTGGCCAGGCGGAGGTCGGTGGCCTTCAGGGCCCGCTTCAACTTCACCTCGTTCACCTGGAGGTCTCCCCGGATGGCCACAAAGACCACCCGGCCGTCGGCGGCGTAGAAGACGGCCTTCAGGGTCTGGTGGGTGGGGATGCCCAGGTAGGAGGCCAGCTCCTCTATGGTAGTGATGCCCGGGGTGTGCACCTCCTCCAGGGGGAGGGGGGAGACGGGGGGCGCCGGGGGTTTGCGGCTGCGGGCCCGTTCGGCGTTGGCGGCGTAGCCACACCCTTGGCACAGGAGGACCGTGTCCTCCCCGACGGGGGTGGCGAAGATAAACTCGTGGGAGTCCTTCCCCCCAATGGCGCCGCTGTCGGCCTCCACCATAATGGTGGGGACCCCACACCGCTGGAAGATGTTCCGGTAGGCGCGGACCATCGCCTGGTATGACGCCTCCAGCCCCTCCTCGTCGGCGTCAAAGCTGTAGGCGTCCTTCATGTCAAACTCCCGGACCCGGATCAGGCCCCCCCGGGGGCGGGGTTCATCCCGGAACTTGGTCTGGATCTGGTAAAGGGTGAGGGGGAGGTCCCTGTAGCTGCGGACGAAGGCCCGGACCAGGAGGGTGATGACCTCCTCGTGGGTGGGGGCCAGCACCAGCTCCCGCTGCCGGCGGTCGGTGATGCGGAAGAGGGTGGGGCCGAAGGCCTCCGCCCGCCCCGTCTCCCGCCAGAGGTCAAGGGGCTGCAGGGCGGGGAGGCGGACCTCCTGGGCGCCGGCGGCGTTCATCTCCTCCCGGATCACCCTCTCGACCTTCTGCAAGGCCCGTAACGCCAGGGGCATGTAGGCGTAGATGCCGGAGGCGAAGGGGTAGATCATCCCCCCTTTGAGGAGGAGGCGGTGGCTGGCCGTCTCCGCCTCGCCGGGTTCGGTGCGCAGGGTGCGGCCGAAGAGGCGGGTGAAGCGCATGGACCCTTCCCGCGCTACTGGGGGCGCAGGGCCAGGGTGGCGGGGACGTCCAGCTTAATCCCCGGCCCCATGGTCGAGGCGAGGGTGATGCTGCGGATGAAGACCCCCTTCATATCTTCCGGCTTGGCCCGCTTGACGGCGTCTATAAGGGTCGCCAGGTTTTCCAGGAGGTGCTTCTCCGGGAAGGAGGCCTTCCCGATGGGGCAGTGGATAATCCCCAGGCGGTCCAGGCGGAACTCCAGCCGCCCCTTCTTCGCCTCGGCAATCACCCGCGGGAGGTCCTGCGGGGGGACCACCGTCCCCGCCCGGGGGTTCGGCATCAGCCCCTTCCGCCCCAGCACCTTCCCCAACCGCCCAATACGCCCCATCATGTCCGGTGTGGCGATGGCTACATCGAAGTCTGTCCACCCTTCCCCTTCAATACGACGAATTACCTCATCGTCTCCGATGATATCGGCCCCTGCCTGGCGGGCGATGGAGGCGGCGTCCCCTTGGGCGAAGACGAGGATGCGGCGGGGCTTGCCGGTGCCGTGGGGGAGGACCACCACCCCGCGGACCATCTGCTCGGCGCGGCGGGGGTCGGCGGTGGTGCGGATGTGGACCTCGATCGTCTCGTCAAAGCGGGCGGTGGCGGTCTTCTTCACCAGGGCGACCGCCTCCTCGGGGGGGTAGCGTCGGGACCGGTCGACGAGGGGTGCTATCCGGGCGTAGCGTTTCCCGTGGCGTTGTTTCAGGTCCTGGGCGGTTGGGGTTGGCATCTCATCCCTCCACCACTTCGATGCCCATACTGCGGGCAGTGCCCTCCACAATGCGGATGGCCGCCTCCAGGCTGGTGGTGTTCAGGTCGGGGAGTTTGGTCTGGGCGATCTGGCGGATCTGGGAGCGGGTGACCCGCCCCACCTTTGTGGGGGTGGTGCTGCTCCCCTTCTCCACCCCTGCCGCTTTCTTCAGGAGCTCGGTGGTAGGCGGGGACTTGGTGATGAAGGTAAAGGAGCGGTCTTCGTAGATGGTGAGCTGGACAGGGATAATGGTCCCCTTGTGGGCGGCGGTGCGGGCGTTGTACTCCTTAATGAACTGCATGATGTTCACGCCGTGCTGTCCCAGGGCCGGTCCCACAGGGGGGGCTGGGGTGGCCTCCCCCGCCGGCAGCTGCAGCTTGATGACAGCCTTCACTTTCTTGGCCATCGTGGCCTCCCGGACATGGGGTGGGGCAGGGAGAGGCGGACGGGACCTTTACGGGCGGCCCCCTCCCCCCAGGATCAGGCGATCCGTTCGACCTCCAGGAGGTCCAGTTCCACGGGGGTCTCCCTGCCGAAGAAGGAGATCATCACCCGGACCCTTCCCTTGTCGGGGTGGATCTCATCCACGGTGCCGATGAAGTCTTTGAAAAGGCCCCCGACGATTTTCACCTGTTGCCCTTTCGTAAAGCCCACCTTCACCCGGGGCTTCCCCTCTTTCATCCGTTCGAAGATGGCCTGGACCTCCTTTGGGGAAAGGGGGACAGGTTGGGGCTTCTCGGTCATGGTATCGGCCGAGATAAAGCCTGTCACCCCTGGGGTGTTGCGCACCGCCGCCCAGGTGCGCTCGTCCATCTTCATACGGACGAGGATATACCCGGGGAACATGGGGCGTGTCCTCTTGACCCGCTGCCCCTCCCGCACCTCCACCACCTCCTCCCTGGGAACGACCACCTCGAGGACGCGGTGGTGCAAGTCCAGGGACCCGATCCGCTGGCGGATGGCTTTGGCCACCCGCTCCTCCTGACCGGAGTAGGCGTGGACGATGTACCACTCCCCCTCAGGGGAGGGCCCCGACGGCTCGTCTTGGGTGGGAGAAGGCCTCTTCTGGGGAGCAGCCATGGCGCGTCCTCGCGGTCATCCCCCCAGGGTGAAGCGGGCGAGGAAGGAGAAGAAGAAGTCAATGGTCCCCAGGGCGATGCCCACCGCGGTGGCGAGGGCGATCACCGCGATGGTCAGGCGGAGGGTGTCCTCCCGAGAGGGCCAGGTGACCTTCCGCATCTCCCCCCATGTCTCGGCCAGGAGGCGCCACTGGAGCAGGCGCTGCCCCGTCAGGGTGACACGGGGGGTGGGGGTTCCCCTCAGACGGGCCACGTTAGCGCACCTCCCGGTGGAGCCGGTGCTGGCGGCACCGGGGGCAGAACTTGCGCCGCTCCAACCGCCCCGGGTCGTTGCGACGGTTCTTGGAGGTGAGGTAGGTGCGCTGGTGGCACTCGGTGCACGCCAGGGTGATGAGCACCCGGTCGCCCTTCTTGGCCATGCCTCACCCTACTCGATGATCTTCGTGAAGATGCCCGCCCCTACTGTGCGCCCCCCCTCGCGGATGGCGAAGCGCAGCCCCTGCTCCAGCGCCACAGGGTACATGAGCTTCACCGTCATGCGGGTGTTATCCCCCGGCATGACCATCTCTACCCCCTGGGGGAGGATGATCTCCCCTGTGACGTCGGTGGTGCGGATGTAGAACTGGGGCTTGTACCCGCTGAAGAAGGGGGTGTGGCGGCCGCCCTCCTCTTTAGAGAGCACGTACACCTCCGCCTCGGCGGCCGTATGCGCCTTGATGGAGCCGGGCTTGGCCAGCACCTGCCCCCGCTCCACCTCCTCCCGGTCGACACCCCGCAGGAGGACCCCGATGGCGTCCCCCGGCTCCGCCTCGTCCATGGCCTTGTGAAACATCTCAAGGCTGGTGGCTACGGTGCGTTTGGGCTCGTGGGTGAACCCGACGATCTCCACCTCGTCGTTGGGGCGCAGGACGCCCCTCTCCACCCGCCCCGTGACCACCGTGCCCCGCCCCTTGATGCCGAAGACGTCCTCAATGGGCATGAGGAAAGGAAGGTCCCGGGCCCGCTGGGGGATAGGGATGTACTCGTCGACGACGTCCAGCAGCTTCAGGATAGGCCCGCACCACCGGCACTCCCTCTTCCCACACCCACACTCCAGCGCCTTGAGGGCACTGAGGCGGATGATGGGGGTGGTGTCCCCCGGGAACTGGTACCTGTTGAGCAGGTCCCGCACCTCCAGCTCCACCAGGTCCAGGAGCTCGGGGTCATCCATGGCGTCCACCTTGTTCAGGGCGACGACAATGTGGGGGACGTTCACCTGACGGGCCAGGATGATGTGCTCCCGGGTCTGGGGCATGGGGCCGTCAGGGGCGCTCACCACCAGGATGGCGCCGTCAATCTGGGCGGCGCCCACGATCATGTTCTTCACGTAGTCAGCATGGCCCGGACAGTCTACATGGGCATAGTGCCTCTTAGCGGTCTCATACTCCACATGGGTGATGTTGATGGTCAGCCCCCGGGCCCTTTCCTCGGGGGCAGCGTTGATCTGGTCATAGGTAGTCCACTGGGTGGGGTTGCCGGGCTGTTTTGAGAGTATGAGGGTAATGGCTGAGGTCAGGGTGGTTTTGCCATGGGCCACATGGCCTATGGTGCCCACATTAACGTGGGGTTTAACCCGGGCGAACTTCTGTTTAGCCACCTGTTGAGCCTCCTTGAGCAGCCTTGGGGGGGAACCCCCCCTCCTCATTTCCTATTCCCTGTGGAGCCCACAGCCGGATTCGAACCGGCGACCCCGTCCTTACCAAGAACGTGCTCTACCGCTGAGCTATGTGGGCCCGTCCACCGGTGGAGGGGGTAGGATTTGAACCTACGAAGCCCCGACGGGCGCCAGATTTACAGTCTGGTGCGTTTGGCCGCTCCGCCACCCCTCCAGCGGTAACCCAGTATAACAAACACTCCCAGAGGGGGCAACCCCTGCCCCCCTCCGTGGGGAGCCCGAGGGGGGATTCGAACCCACCAACCTTCCGATTACAAGTCGGTTGCGCTACCGTTGCGCCACTCGGGCGTTGTCTCCTGCTGCCAGTGTACGGAAGGGGACCTCCCCTGTCAAGGCGCCCGCTCTCGGGCGCCCGGCTGTCCCCAGGGCCCTCCACCAGCACCAGGCGGGCCCCCAGGGCCTTATCGGGGTCGATAAGGAGGCCCCCGTCGGCCCAGGAGGGCTCGGCGGTGGGGACGCCCCGGTCGGCCAGGAACCGCCGGGCCCGGTCCGGGTCGGAGACCTTAAGGTGGAAGGCGAAGGGCCCCGGCCCCACTTCTGTCATCTCGGCCTTCAACGGCCCGGGACCCGCCGGGGCCAAAAGGTCCACCCTTAGGGGGCCGTATGTTACCCGGAGCCGCCTGGCCCCAAGGTCGGCCACCACCTCCTTACTCCCGGCGGCCGCAAAGCCGAGCGTGTTGATATACAGGTCTTTTCCTGCCTCCAGACTTTCTACCAGCACGGCGACGCCCACCACCCCCTCCACCCCCAGGGCGTGGGTCCCGGGCGGCTCCCAGGCGAGCCGCTCCCCATCGGGGGTGTCCCACTGGATGAAGAAGGGCCAGGGGCGCCGCCAGGCCACCCCGCCGGGGACGACGAGGCGCCAGCGCAGCAGCCGGCCGTCGGGCCTCAGGCGCTCCATCCCGAAGGGCCCGCTCGCCTCGAGGCCCCTCTCCCGCAGGCGCCCGGCCAGGGCTTCTGCCCGGTCGGTGGCCAGGCAGAAACCGACGGCCCCCCCGGCCCGGCGCTCCAGGAATCTCAGCAGCGCCTGCCCCCGGAGGCCGCTGGCGGCGGCCTCGGCGGGGTCGTAGATGGAAAGCAGCTCCAGGTAGTCTAACCCGAAGCGGACGATGCCGTTGTGGGTCCCCCGGCCGGTGTGCCTGCCCCCTGGCCGGGCGTCCAGGCCCAGGGTCTGGCGGTAATGGGCCAGGGCGGTTTCCAGGTCCCTTACGGCGATAACCCCGTGGTCGAACCGGGTGATCATGCCGATCCCGAACTCCAGCCATACTCTTCCAGGGAACAGTGCTGTGCCTTTGGCGTATCTCTTCGGATAGATTCTTCGCAGCCTCGCCGATAATCTCCAGGTTGCGAACAATAGACAATGCTCCCTTCAATATCAGCGGCAACCCGGGGTATCCGAATGCCCAGGATACCTACGGGGGTCAACAAATCTATCTTTCGTCCCAATAGATGCTCAAGATATTCCGCCAACTCTATAAACTGAAACCCTATCGAGCGCTCAAATTCAACGATGAGATCAATATCACTTTCTTCCCTTGGACGCCCTTCAGCGTAAGAGCCGAACAAACCTATTCGCTTGACGCCATACTCAGCGGCAAGGTAAGGGTAGCTCTTACGCAATAAGGCGATAATCTCTTCACGGCTCAACATTTCTCTCTTTCCCTCTCTCGGCGAAGCGAGCGGAGCACAGTCGGCTTGAAGGGCGGGTTAGCCCGCCGTGGTTGCAATGAACTCATCTCAAAAGCCTCCAAGGGATGAGGAAGCAGGCCAAGGAGACCAGGGCGGTGAAGGCGCTGGGCAGGCGCTCGTAGCGCAGGGCCAGCCTCCGGAACCCCCCCCTTGAGCCAGGCGAAGAAGCGCTCCGCCGCCCCCTGGCCACTCGTTAGGTGGCCCGGCAGAAGCATCAGACCGAACCTTACCTTTTCAACCCCCTATCCGGGGGAGAGGAGACCCTCCGCCGGGTTTGGGGGTCAGGTGCCTCACACCCCCGTGGGCACGGGGAGGTCAATGGGGTACCGTCGCAACACCTCCTCAATCTGGCGCGCCGTCTTCTCGTCCGGCTCCACCAGGGGAAGACGGGGTCTGCCCACCCGGAAGCCCACCCGGTTGAGGCACCACTTGACCGGGATGGGGTTGGCGGTGATGAAGAGCACTTTGAAGAGGGGGTGGAGACGGCGGTGCTCGGCGGCGGCCCCCGCTATGTCCCCCCCCAGCACCCGGCGCATCATCCCCTGGATCTGCCGGCCCACCAGGTGGGAGGCCACGCTCACCACCCCATAGCCGCCCATGGCCATAATGGGGAAGGTCTCGTTGTCGTTGCCGCTCCACACCAGGAAGCCAGGGCGCGCCCCGTCCAGGATACGGGCCACCTGGTCCAGGTCAGACCCCGCCTCCTTGATGCCGATGATGTTATCGATCTGGGAGAGACGGATGGTCGTCTCGGCGGTCATGTTCAGGCTGGTGCGGCTGGGCACGTTGTAGAGGATGAGGGGCAGGTGGGTGGCGTTGGCGATGGCCTTGAAGTGGAGGTACAAGCCCTCCTGGGGGGGCTTGTTGTAGTAGGGCACGACGGCCATCACCGCGTCCACCCCGCACCGCTCCGCCTCGCGGGTCAGGTGGACGCTCTCGGCGGTGCTGTAGGTGCCCGTGCCGGCCACCACCTGCCCCCGTTTCCCCACCGCCTCCTTGACCTCCGCCCAGAGGCGGACCTTCTCCTCGTGGGTGAGGGTGGGCGCCTCCCCTGTGGTGCCTGTCACCACCACCCCATCGCTCCCGGACTCCAGGAGGGCCAGGGCCAGGCGCCGGGCCTGCGGGTAGTCCACCCTGCCCTCGTCGTCGAAGGGGGTCACCATAGCCGTTAGGAGCCGTCCGATGCGTTCGCCCATTCCTCCTACCTCCTTCCCGCCGTCGGGAACAGATTCCTTTGAAGAGCCATCTCCGCGATCTGGATCGCGTTCAACGCCGCCCCCTTGCGGAGGTTGTCGGAGACCACCCACATGGCCAGCCCCCGGGGGTGGGAGGCGTCCCGTCGGATCCGCCCCACGTAGACGGCGTCTTTCCCCTCCCCCCAGAGGGGCATGGGGTACCGTCCCGCCCTCGGCTCATCGAGCACCTCCACCCCGGGGAAGGCGGCCAGCACCTCCCGCGCCTCCTCCGGGGACATGGGGTGGGTGAGCTCCAGGTGGACCGCTTCGCTGTGGCAGATGAAGACGGGCACCCGTACACAGGTGGCGGAGACGGGCAGGTCGGGGGCGTGGAGGATCTTGCGCGTCTCCTCCACCATCTTCCACTCCTCCCGGGTGTAGCCGTTGTCCAGGAAGGCGTCGATGTGGGGGAAGAGGTTGAAAGCGATGGGGTGGGGGTACACCTTGGGGGCGTAGGGCCGCCCGTCCAGGAGGGCGCGGCTCTGCTCCCGGAGCTCCTCCATAGCGGCCCGTCCCGTCCCCGACACCGACTGGTACGTGTCCACGATGATGCGCCGCACGGGGTTGACCCGGTGGAGGGGATAGACGGCCATCACCAGGGCGGTGGTGGAGCAGTTAGGGATGGCGATGATGCCCCTGTGGGAGGCCAGGTCCTCCCCGTTCACCTCCGGGACCACCAGGGGCACCGTGGGGTCCATGCGGAAAGCGGAGGAGTCGTCGATGACCAGGACCCCTGCCCGGGCGGCGATAGGCGCCCAGAGCCGGCTCACCTCCCCCGAGGCGGAGATGAAGAGGATGTCCAACCCCTCCAGGGCCTCGGGCGTCACCTCTTCCACGAGGTACTCCTGCCCCAGGACACGGATGCGCTGCCCGGCCGAACGGGGGGAGGCGAAGAGGCGGAGGGAGCGGACGGGGAAGCGGCGCTCCTCCAGGAGGGAGAGGAAGACCTTCCCTACGGCCCCGGTGGCGCCGATGACACCAACACGATAACCATCCATAGCGGCACCTCCTGTTGACGCTGCCGGTGGGGGGTGTTTAAGCCTCTGCCTGCGCCCCGCCGGGCGGGGCCTTGCTACGGAGGTGCCGCCGGGTATACACCCTTTTCCTCCTGGATGCCCTTATCCTAGACCAGCCCCAGCACCTTGTCAAGGCCAAAAACCAGCCCTTTATAGGCCGTTACCCGGCGGAGGGCGAGGAGGACGCCGGGCATATAGCACTCCCGGGTGAGGGTGTCGTGGCGGAGGGAGAGGGTCTGCCCGGCGGCCCCCAGGACCACCTCGTGGTGGGCGAGGCGGCCGGGCATGCGGAGGGCGTGGATGCCCACGCCCTGGACCTCGGCCCCCCGGCTTCCCCCCACCGGCTCCTTCTCCGGCCGGGGGCGGGAGAAGGGTTTGCCCCTCCCCTCCACCAGGGCGTGGGCGATGGCCAGGGCGGTGCCGGAGGGGGCGTCCACTTTGGCCTCGTGGTGGGCCTCGATGATCTCGGCGTAGTCAAAGTACTTCCCCACCAGGCGGGCCAGGTGGATCAGCAGGACGGCCCCCAGGGCGAAGTTGGGGGCGGCGATGACCCCTACGCCGTGCTCCCGGGCCAGCCGGTCCATCTCCTCCAGGGCGGCGGGGGAGAGGCCCGTGGTGCCCGTCACCAGGGGGATGTGGCGGGGGAGGGCTGTCCGCGCCGCCTGCAGACACCCCTCCGCCGTCGTGAAGTCCACCACCACATCGGCGGGGACCTGCTCCAGGAGGACCCCCAGGGAGGGGGCGAGGGGGATCACCCCCTTCCCTCCGGGGAGGGGGAAGGTGGGGGCAAGGGCCCGCCGGTGGACGCCCCCAACGGGGACGAGGTCGGGGGTGGAGAGGAGGGCCCGGAGCACCTCCTGTCCCATCCGCCCGGACACGCCGTGGATGACAACCCGGAGGGGCGAGGGGGGGGCCGTCATGGCCCCCTCCGTGGGGCGGGCTGCCCGCCGCTCCCTCTCGGGGGTGGCGGAGGGGGTCGGCCGGGGGTACTGCCCCGGGCCCCGGGGGGTATGGCCTGGGGGCGTCGGGGTGGGGGGGGGGGCTGGGCCCTTGGGGGGGGGGGGGCCCTGGGTCCCCCAGGGGCGAGGGGGCGGAAGAGGGCCTTGCGGGACAGGTTGATACGCCCCAGCCGGTCGATCTCCGTGACGACCACCGTCACCTCATCCCCGACCTTGACCTCCTCCTCCGGGCGGGAGAGCCGCCGGTCCGACAGCTCCGATAGGGGCACCATCCCCTCTTTGCCCGGCAGGATCTCCACGAAGGCCCCGAGGGGTATGAGGCGCGTCACCTTCCCCGTGTAGATGTCCCCCACCTTGACCTCCTGGACGAGGCCGGCGATGAGCGCCCGCGCCCGCTCCACGGCCTCGGGGTCCGGCGACCCAATGAGGACGGTGCCGTCGTCGCCCACATCGATGGTCGTCTTGGTCTGTTCGATGATGGAGCGGATCATCTTCCCCCCCGGGCCGATGAGGGTGCCGATCTTCTCCACCGGAATGGTCATGCGCAGCACCTTGGGGGCGTAGGGGCTGACGGTGGAGCGGGGTGCGGCGATGGCCTCCTCCATCCTCTTCAGGATGAGCAGCCGGGCCTCCCGGGCCTGCTCCAGGGCCTCCCGGAGGATCGCCTCGGTGATCCCCCGGATCTTCACGTCCATCTGCACCGCCGTGATCCCCCTCTCCGTCCCCGCCACCTTGAAGTCCATGTCCCCCTCGTGGTCCTCCAGGCCCTGGATGTCGGTGAGGACCCGGTAGCGTCCGTCCTCGCCGGTCACGAGGCCGATGGCGATCCCGGCCACGTGGCGCGGGAGGGGGACGCCCGCGTCCATGAGGGAGAGGCTGCTCCCGCACACCGAGGCCATAGAGGTGGAGCCGTTGGAACTCATGACCTCCGACACCAGGCGGATGGTGTAGGGGAACTCCTCCTCCGAAGGGATCAGGGGGAGGAGGGCCCGCTCCGCCAGGGCGCCGTGGCCGACCTCCCGCCGCCCCGGGGACCCGATCCGCCGCACCTCCCCTGTGGAGTAGGGGGGGAAGTTATAGTGGTGGATGTACCGCTTGCTCTCCTCCGGGCTCAGGGTGTCCAGCTCCTGCCGCTCCGCCAGGGAGCCCAGGGTGGTGATGGTCAACACCTGGGTCTCTCCCCTCCGGAAGAGGCCGGTGCCGTGGGTACGGGGTAGGACGCCCACCTGGCAGGTGATGGGGCGCACCTCCCGGGGGGAGCGCCCGTCGGGGCGCCGCCCCTCCTCCAGAACACCTTTGCGGAAGACGGCGCGCACCACCCGGCGGAAGGCGGCGTTGATCGCCTGGGGGGGGAAACGCTCCTCCAGGGCCGCGGTGACCTGCCGGAGCAGCGCCTCCAGGGCGGCCATCCGTTCCCCCTTCTCCGCCCCGCTGAACACCGCCTGGGCGATGGCCTCCCCGAAGCGGGTGTGGATCTCGTCAACGAGGAGGGGGTCAGGGGAGGGGGCAGGCGTGAAGGGGGCTTTGGGGACCCCCACCTCCCGGGCGATCTCCTGCAGGAAGGCCACGATCTCCCCGTTCAGCCGGTGGCCATAGAGCACGGCCTGGAGGAAGAGGTCCTCGGGGACCTCCTTGGCCCCCGCCTCCAGCATCACCACGGCGTCCGAGGTGCTGGCCACCACCAGGTCCAGGGGGCTCTCCTTGAGTTGGCCGTAGGAGGGGAAGGCCACCATCTGCCCCCCCACTATCCCCACCCGGCACATCCCGAGGGGGCCGTCAAAGGGGATGTCCGAGATGGTCAGGGCCGCCGAGGCCCCGATGCCGGCCAGGACATCCGGCTGAAACTCCATGTCCACCGAGAGGACGGTGGCGATGACCTGCACCTCGTTGCAGAAGCCCTTGGGGAAGAGGGGGCGGATGGAGCGGTCGGTGAGGCGGGCGGCGAGGATGGCCTCCTGGGACGGACGCCCCTCCCGTCGGAAGAAGCTCCCGGGGATCTTCCCCGCTGCATAGAGACGCTCCTCGTAGTCCACCGTCAGGGGCAGGAAATCCCCCCCTTCCTTAGGGGTAGGGGACATGCACGCCGTGACCAGGATGACGGTGTCCCCCATGCGCACCGTCACCGCCCCATTGGCCTGCCCGGCCATATGCCCCGTCTCAATGGTCAGGAGGTGTCCCTCTATCTCCCTCTGGAAACAGCGATACCCCTTGCCCATCGGGGATCTCCCCTCCTCTTCACACCCTCCCGAAAAACGTAGCACCCCGGAGGGGTGCTACTTGCGGAGGCCAAGGCGCGCCAGCAGGGCGCGATAACGCTGCACATCCTCGCGGGCGAGGTACCTGAGGAGGCGACGCCGCTGCCCCACCAGTTTCAACAGGCCCACCCGCGAGTGGTGGTCCTTCTTGTGCTGGCGCAGGTGCTCTGTGAGGACGTTGATGCGCTCCGTCAGGAGGGCGATCTGCACCTCGGGGGAGCCGGTGTCCTTGGGGTGGGTCTGGAAAGCCCCGATCAGGTGTGCCTTGCGCTCCGGGTCCACCACGCTCCCTCGTTCGACCTTCTCCCTACAAATGTTACCATGGCGCCGCGGGGACAGGAAAGCCCTGGCCGGCGTCTGTAGACCTGGGGCTCCAGCTACCTGGGGGGGCCCCTTCGCCCCGGGGAAAGGCCGGCATGGTAGTATAGCGGTCCCGGGCGCACCGGAAGCCGGTTCGGGTGGACGGGGGCTCACCCCGATCCCTTGAGGGGGCTTTTGCAATGAAGGTGGTGACGTACCACTTGCCCGGTCGGGGCGCCCACCTGGGTCTTTGGGAAGGGGATGCGGTCTTCCCCCTCACCGAGTACCCATCCTTTCAGGACCTGCTCGCCGCGGCGGCTGGGCAGCGTCGCCACCCCCTTGCCCTGGTGCGGGAGGCGGCTCCGGCCGCCCGCCGGCGCCCGTCCCTCCGGTATGCTGACCTTGATCGCACCCCCGATCCCGCCCTGCCCCACCTGCTGAAGCCCCTGGAGCCGGTCGAGGTATGGGCGGCGGGGGTAACCTATGAGCGGAGCCGGGAGGCCCGGGAGGCCGAAAGTGGCGGCGCGACCATCTACGACCGGGTCTACCGGGCGCCGCGCCCCGAGATCTTTTTCAAGGCCACCGGCCCCCGTACAGTGGGACCCAACCAGCCTGTAGGGATCCGCAGCGACTCCCGCTGGCAGGTCCCCGAACCCGAACTGGGCCTGGTCCTGGGTCACGGGGGCGCCCTGGTGGGACTGGTGGCGGGTAACGACCAGACCTGCCGGGATATTGAAGCCGAAAACCCCCTCTATCTGTCCCAGGCCAAGGTCTTCCGCGGCTCCTGCGCCCTGGGGCCGGCCGTGTGGCTGGTGGAAAGTCCCCCAGGCCCCCTGGCCATCCGCCTCGCCATCTACCGGGCCGGCCGGGTGGTGTTCACCGGGGAGACCTCCACCGGCCGTATGGTCCGCTCCTTTGCGGAGCTCATTGACTACCTGTGCCGGGACAACGACCTGTTCGCCCCCACCGTCCTGCTCACGGGGACAGGCATCGTGCCCCCTGATGATTTCACCCTGCAGCGGGGCGACCTGATCGAGATCACCGTGGAGGGTATCGGCACCCTGCGCAATCCGGTGGGGTGACGGGTGGAGCGAGGGCTGCCAGGAGGAGGTGAGGGCCTATGGCGGCGCGTGCCCTTGGCACGTTGTCTGGCATCCGTATCCTAAGTTTCACCCAGTTCCTGCTGGGACCCGCTTGCAGCAGGAAAGTGTAGTCTAGTTTGATCGGGCGGGCCCGGCCGGACAAGGAGGGGGGCAATGGACGTGTTGCAAGGCCATCGGGGGGGAGGGGTGCCGGGGGGAACCGTGCTGGCTGTCTGCCTCAGCCCTCAGGGAGGCATCCCCAAGTTCCCCCAGCCCGAGGTGGTGGTGACCCCCTATGGCATCGAGGGCGACTGCCACAGCGGTCCCCTGCGCATGAACCGTCACGGGGAGGCGGTGCCCAACCGCAGGCAGGTCTCCGTGTGCGCCCAGGAGGTCTACGATGATCTGGGGGCCCGCCTGGGGGTCAGGGTGCCGCCGGGGGGCTTTGGCGAGAACATCCTGGTGCAGGGGCTGGGGGACCTGAGCGACCTGAGGCCGGGAGACGTCCTGCGCTTTGGGGGTGGTGTGGAGGTGGAGGTGACCGCCCAGAACGTCCCCTGCGCCAACCTGAGCGTCTACCACCCCCTGGTGCCCAAGGTGGTCTACGGACGGCGGGGCATCGTGGGCGTCGTCCGCGCCCCGGGGGTGCTGCGCCCGGGCGAGGCGGTGACGGTGGTGCGGGCCGGCGCGGAGGCGCAGGCGTAGGCCCCTGCCTCCTCCCCCCTGCGTGTCCTCTGCTACCACGAGGGGCAAGGCCGCCGGGCCCTGCGCCTCCCCCGGAAGCCGACGGTAGAATAGGAGCGGAGCACCCATGCCAGGAGGTCCCCATGCCCGAGACCATCTCCTATAGCGAGCTGCGCCGTGGCACGATCATCGAGCTGGACGGGGAACCCTACCAGGTTATCGAGTGGAAGCACGTTATCATGCAGCAACGTACCCCTGTCCTCTCCCTCAAGGTGCGCCACCTGAAGACGGGGCGCGTCCTGGAACGCAACCTCCCGGGGTACACCCGCCTCACCCTGGCCGATGTGGAGACCCGCGAGGCCCAGTACCTCTACTACGACGGCGCCTCCCATGTCTTCATGGACATGGAGAACTACGACCACCTCCCCCTCCCACGGGACCAGGTGGGGGAGAACGCCAACTACTTGAAAGAGGGGCTGTTGGTGAAGATCGTCTACTACAAGGGGCAGCCCGCGGCCATCGACCTGCCCATCGCTGTGGAGCTCCGGGTGACCGACACCCCCCCGGCCTTCAAGGGGGACACCGCCCAGTCCCAGCGGAAGCCCGCCACCCTGGAGACGGGGGCCGTGATCAAGGTGCCCATGCACGTCAAGGTGGGGGACATCGTTAAGGTGGACACCCGGACCGGGGAGTACATCGAGACGGTGTCCTAGGGATACCCGGGAAGACAGGCCGCTGTGCCCCTTATCTACACCGTCTCCCAGGTGGCCCGCTACCTGAGAGGGTCCCTTGACCGGGACTCCCTCCTGGGGGACCTGTGGGTGCAGGGGGAGGTGTCCAACCTGCGGCGCCCCCCCACGGGTCACACGTACTTCACCTTGAAGGACGCCGGCGCCTCCCTGCGCTGTGTGGCCTTCCACCCCGTCCCGGGGAGCGACCTCCTGGCCGAGGGGCAAGAGGTGATAGTCAACGGACGCGTCTCTTTCTACGAGGCGCGGGGCGAGGTGAACCTGTATGTGCGCGCCGTGCAGGCCCTGGGGGCGGGGGCCCTCGCCCTGGAGTTCGCCCGCCTGAAGGCCCGCCTGGAGGCGGAGGGCCTCTTCGCCCGCAAGCGCGCCCTGCCCCCCTTCCCCCGCCGCATCGGGGTGGCCACATCCCCCACAGGGGCCGTCTGGCACGATATTCAGACCACCATCCGCCGACGCTATCCCCTGGTGGAGCTGGTCCTGGCCCCCTGTCAGGTGCAGGGGGATGGGGCTGTGGAGTCCATCATTGAGGCCCTGGAGACCCTGGGGCGGCAGCCGGGGATCGACCTCCTCATCCTGGCCCGGGGGGGTGGGAGCCTGGAGGAGCTGGGGCCCTTCAACGATGAACGGGTGGCCAGGGCCATCTTCCGCTGCCCTGTCCCTGTTGTCACCGGCATCGGCCACGAAACGGACACCACCATTGCCGACCTGGTGGCCGACGTGCGTGCCCCTACCCCCACCGCCGCCGCCCAAATGGCCGTGCCCGACCGGGAGGACCTGTTGCGGCGGGTTGAGGCCCTGCTCCAGCGGGCCGAGGGGGCGTGGAGGCGCTCCCTGCAGCGGACCTCCCATGCCCTTGCGGGCCTGGAGGGGCGCCTCGCCCGCTGCGCCCCCGATATCCCTACCCGGCGCCGTCAGGTGGATGCCCTTGTGGAGAGGGGGCAACGGGCCATGGGGCACCTCCTGGAGGCCCGTCGTCAGGCGGTGGAGGCGCTGGCCGCCCGTCTGGAGGGCCTCCATCCCCGCAGGGTGTTAGAGCGGGGGTATGGGGTCATCACCCGGCGTGGGGAGGGGCGCCCCATTACCCACCCCCATCAGGTGGCCCCCGGCGATGCCCTGACGGTGTACGTGGCTGGAGGGGTCTTTGGGGCACGGGCCGAGGGGTAGTGTACAATGGGAGGGGCCTATGACCACCCCCACAGGACCCCGCTCCTTTGAAGAGGCCTTTGCCCAGCTGGAGCGCATCGTCCAGCGTCTGGAGCAGGGCAACCTCTCCCTCGAAGAGAGCACCCGCCTGTATGAGGAGGGGATCGCCCTCGCCCGCCTGTGCAACGAGCTCCTGACCCGGGCCGAGGCGCGCATCACCCATCTCCAGACCTCCTATGGGAACCGGTTGTCCCCCCTCCAGGGGCAGGACGCCCCGGGGCGTGCCGATGACACCACGCTCCCCCCTTCGCGCTGACTTCCACATCCACACCCGTTGGTCGCCGGACTCCCGCACCGATCCCCGTCGTCTGATAGCCCGGTGCCTGGGGCGGGGGATAGGTCTGATAGCCGTGACGGACCACAACACCATCGCCGGGGCGCAAGAGACGGCCCGCCTGGCCCCCTTTCCGGTGATCATCGGGGAGGAGGTGAAGACGGCCGACGGGGACCTGATAGGTCTGTTCCTCCAGGAGGAGGTCCCCCCGGGCCTGCCCGCCGTGGAGACGGCCAAACGGATCAAGGAGCAGGGGGGGCTGGTCGTCCTCCCCCACCCCTATGACGTCTTGCGCCTGTCTGTTATCCGGAAAGCCGTCTTAGGGGACCTCCTCCCCTTGGTGGACGCCGTGGAGGGGTTCAACGCCCGGAATGTCTTTGGCAACGCCAATGCCCGTGCCATGGCCCTGGCCCGCGCCCATGGCAAGGCCGCCATCGCCGTCAGCGATGCCCACCACCCCCTGGAGGTGGGGCGCACCTACACCCTCCTCCCCTTCTACGAGGGGACCCCCGAGAGCCTGCGCGCGGCCATGCGGGAGGCGACCCTGGTGTGCCGTCCCTCCTCCCCCCTCGTGCACCTCATCACCGCGGTCAACAGGGTCCTGCGCCGTTTCGGAGGGCGCTGATGCTGGGGATCGGCTGGTTCTCCACCGGGCGGGGGGAGGGCTCCCGTGGCCTCCTGCGGGCGGCGGTAGAGGCCATCCGGCGGGGTGACCTGAGGGCCCGGATCCTCTTTGTCTTCTGCAACCGGGAACCGGGGGAGCACGAGGGGAGCGATCGCTTCCTGGCCATGGCCTCCTCCTACGGCCTCCCCGTGCTCTCCCTCTCCTCCCGGCGCTTTCGGAGGGAGCGGGGCGCCCCGAGCATAGAGGCTGTTCGGGGGGAGTACGACCGCGCCGTCCTCCACCTTATCGAGCCCTATGCCCCCCACATCGTCGTGCTGGCGGGCTATATGCTCATTGTGGGGCCCACCCTGTGCCGGCGCTTCCCCATGCTGAACCTCCACCCCGCCCTCCCCGATGGCCCCCGGGGCCCGTGGCAGGAGGTGATCTGGACCCTCATCGAGCAGGGGGCAAAGGAGAGTGGGGTGATGGTCCACCTGGCCACGGAGGAGGTGGACCGGGGCCCCCCCATCACCTATGTGCGCTTCCCCATCCGGGGGGGTCCCTTCGACCCCCTCTGGGAGCAGGTGGGGGGCCTCTCTATGGAAGAGGTGCGCCGGCGCTGGGGCGAAGACCTCCCCCTCTTCCAGGCGATCCGACGGGAGCAGATGCTCCGGGAGCGCCCCCTGCTGGTGGCCACCCTCCGCGCCTTCGCCGAGGGGGAGATCCGGCTGGTAGGGGGGTATCCCGTCCGCGCCGACGGACAGCCCCTCCCCCTTTGCCTGAACGACGTCGTGGAGGAGGCCCTGGCCCGGTGGGGAGGGGAGCCGTCGTGGACGACCCCTCGGGGGCAGGCGCCGTGGGGGCGCAATCTGGGGATAACCCCGTAGGGGCAACCCCCCGTGGTTGCCCTCTATCGGGGCAGGCACAGGGGCCTGCCCCTACGGGGGTGATGTCTGGCGAAGGGGAAAGGTGCGCCCCCGGGGGGTGATAGGGGTTGCCCGCCGCAGGCGGGCGCCCTTGGGGGCCGTTCGGAGCACCCCCGGGGACCCGGCCCCGGTGCTGTTTCTTGGGCCCATTGCCCACCCCTTGCCAGGCCCTCCGGCATGACCCCGGGTCTTTTTCAAACACCCTCGCGCAATCTTGACAGGAGACAAGACCCCACCATATAATTTGGGTACCTCTCCGGAGGAGGTGAGGGTATGGAGGGTGTGCGGAAGAAGCGGTCGGTTGTCCCCCTCACCCTGGGGGCGCTTGTTGTGGCCTTGGTGGTCCTGGCGGTGGGGTGTCGGCCCGCGGCTGCGCCCAAGCCTCCCCCGACGCCCACCCCTGCCCCTCCGGTGGCAGCCCCGGCCCCGGAGCGGACGCTGAAGATAGGGGGCATGTGGGCCATGACAGGGCTGCTCCAGGGGTTCGGCATTAACTCCTCGGCCGTCGCGCGCTATGCCTTAGACAGGATAAACGCTGAGGGGGGCGTTCGCCTCCGGGACGGGAGTCGGGCCAAGCTGGATCTGGTCCTCTATGACGAGGGGTGTCCCAACGTGGAGCAGGGGATAGCGGCGGCGAGGAAAGCCGCTGCGGATCCCGTGCTGGTCGTCATCGGCCCCACCTGCTCCAGCACGGCCGAGCCTGTCTTCGGGATCCTCCAGAAGCGGCTGGATGACCCTACGGACACGGGGTTGCAGCTCCTCTTCTTCACCGACACGGCCATCAAGGCTGGCCTGGCCTCTATCTCGCCCTGGGCCTTCCGCAACGTGCCCAGCGAGATCAAGATGTATGAGGAGCTCTTCAAGTGGCTCAAGGAGACCACCGGCTACAGCACCATCGCTGTAGGGACGGAGGTGGACTTCGCCCACTCCAAGAGCACATCCGACGTCGCCATAAAGCCGGGGGCAACCAAGGCCGGCTTCACCATCGTGGCCGACGAGGGGTGGAAGCTGGCCGACACCGACTTCTCCGCCCAGGTCTCCAAGATGCGGGCCGCCAACCCGGACGTGGTGGCCCTGTCCAGCCACCCCTTCACCACCTGCGGCTTCCTCAAGGAGGCCAGCCGCCAGGGCTTCCGCCCGAAGGTGGTGATCCTCCTGACCTCCTCTATCACCGAGGAGACGGTCCGGGGCTGCGCCCGTGAGCTGGAGGGCGCCATCGGCCCCACCTCCTTCGCCCCCATCAACAAGCTGGCGAGGGAGGTCTCCCTGACGGTGGCCGACAGGTACCGGGGCTTCGTGGACCTGCACAGCGCCCCCGTCTACGAGAACCTGATGCTGCTGAGGCGGCTCATCGAGGAGGCGGGGGTCGAGGGCCGGCCGGACACCGTCCTGCAGGACCGCCGCCGGCTCCGGGACGCCCTGGCCCAGGTCAAGGAGTTTGACGGTCTCCTGGGCAAGATCCGGTTCCGGACGGACGAGCCTCGGGAGGTGGACAAGCCTTGGGTGGTGGTGGAGTTCTCGGGCGGCAGGTTCCGGCCCAAGTACATCCCGCCCGAATACCGGGCCGCTATCGTGGTTGATTGAGGACGGTCCTGGTGACCGCTCTCCCGCCATAGAGGGCAGGGGGTAGCGGAGCGGGTACGTGTGGCTTGACCTCCTGCAACAGGGGATAAGCGGGGTCCTTGTCGGCTCCACTTACGCCCTGATCGCCATCGGCTTCACGATGGTGTGGGGCGTCATGCGGCGGCTGAACCTGGCCTATGGGGCGACGGCCTTGGGCGCTGCCTACGTGGGCCTCTGGTTCTACCGCCTGGCGCCGGACCTGTCGCCGGCCGTCCTGGTGCTGGCCGCCATGGCCAGTGGCGCCGTTATCGGCCTCCTGGTGGCGATGGCCTCTTTCCGGTGGCTGCCCCGGGAATACGAGCTGGCACCCCTTATCAGCACCCTGGGCGGTCTGATCATCATCGAAGAGGTGATCAACCTCTCCACGCGGGGCTATCCCCAATCCTTCCCCGAGGTGATGTCCAGGGTCGTCTTCCTGGGCCCCTTCTTCTTCCGGCTGGACCACTTCGCTATCTTCGGGATCTGCCTGCTGATGGTGGCCGGCCTCTACTACCTCCTCTTCCGCACCCGGCTGGGTCTGGCCATCAGGGCGGTCTCCCAGCAGGTGGTGGCCGCCCAGCTCATGGGGATAAACCCGGACAGGATTAACACCCTCACCTTCCTGGTGACGGGGGTCCTGGCGGGGACGGCGGGCGCCCTGGCGGTGATGGCCATCGGCACGGGCTCGGCCGCCCTGGCCCTCACCTTTACCATACGGGGGCTCTCGGCGGCCGTCATCGGCGGGCTGGGGAGCATCCCGGGCGCCATTGTAGGGGGGTTGACCCTCGGCGTCATTGAGGCGGAGACCCTACGGATTATGGGCATCGGCTACCGGGACGTCTTTACCAACCTGGCTCTGCTGCTCATCCTGGTGTTCCGGCCGCAGGGCCTGCTGGGGACGAGGGTGACCCACTAAATGGAGTACTACATCGGCCTGATCACGATGGCAGCGATCCAGGCCCTGCTGGGGCTTTCGGTCTACGTCTTGGTGCTGGCCGGGCGGGTATCCTTCGGTCAGCACGGCTTCGCCCTTATTGGGGGCTACATGGCAGGGGTGGCGACGGCTGTCTGGGGCTGGCACATAGTGCCGGCGCTGCTGCTGGGGATGGTGGCCTCCGGCCTGGTGGGGGTGCTGATGGGTTACCCGGCCCTGCGCATCCGCGGCGTCTACCTGGCCGTGGCCTCCATCGCCTTCGCCGAGATATGCCGCAACCTTGTCCAAAACCTGTTCTACTACCGGGAGGAGGTGGTAGGGGGCCTGCTGAAGAAGGTGGGCCCCGTGGGGGCCGAAGGGTTCCGGCACATCACCTACTTCTACGAGCGCGGCTTCACCCGGGAGGAGGTCATGGGGGTGGTCCTGGGCGTCCTGGCGGCGACCACCCTTGCCGTCTGGCTGCTGGACCGCTCCCGCCTGGGCCGCCGGCTGCGGGCCATCGGTGAGGAAGAGGTGGCGGCCCAGATGGCCGGCATCAACGTGGCCGGCCTCACCACCCTGGCCTTCGGCCTGGGGGCAGCCATCGCCGCCCTGTCCGGCGGTCTCTATGCCCACTACCTGACCTTCGTCTCCCACGAGATATATACCCTCCTCATGGGGACGCTGGCGGTCGCCTATGTCCTGGTGGGGGGGCCCGCTAATGTCCTGGGCCCTCTCCTGGGGGTGGCCTTCTTCACCGTTATTGCCGAGGGGCTGCGGCCGGTCGGGGAGTACCGTATCCTGGTCTACGGCGCCCTCATCGTGATCGCCATGTTGGTACGCCCGTATGGGATCATCGAGCCCAAGCTGCTGGCCCGCCTGCGGCGGTGGACAGCCCCCCTTTTCCCCTGGACTCGGGCCCGCCGGGAGGCGACGGGCGATGCTACGCGTTGAGAAGCTGACCAAGCATTTCGGCGGCCTGGTGGCCCTGGAGGGCGTGGACCTGACCCTGACCCCCGGACAGATCGTGGGGCTGATAGGCCCCAACGGCTCCGGCAAGACCACCCTCATTAACCTTGCGACCGGCGTCTTCCCCCCCACGGCCGGCCGTGTCTTCCTGGGGGAGCGGGAGATCACCACCCTTCCCGGCTACCGCCGCATCCGCCTGGGCATCGCCCGCACCTTCCAGAACATCAGGCTCTGGACAAAGCTCACCGTCTGGGAGAACCTGTGGATCGTCGGCGAGCCCTCTGGCCCTTTCCTCCCGTGGTGGCGGGGGGACCGCCAGAGGAGAACGCGGCTGGCGGAGATCCTCGCCTGGGTGGGTCTATGGGAACGCCGTGGCGACCTGGCAGGGAGCCTGAGCTTCGGCGAGCAGCGCCGCCTGGAGCTGGCCCGTGCCCTGGCGGCCGAGCCGAAGGTCCTCCTTCTGGACGAGCCGGGGGCCGGCCTCAGCGCCGGCGAGCTGGAAGGCCTTGCCCGGTTCCTGGAGCAGCTCCGCTCCCAGGGGTTGGCCATCCTCCTGGTGGAGCACGTCCTGGAGCTGGTCATGGGCATCGCCGACCGCGTGGCCGTCCTTAACTTCGGCCACAAGATCGCGGAAGGCCCTCCCAGCGCCGTCCAGGAAGACCCCCAGGTCCAGGAGGCGTACCTGGGGCGGCGTACCCGCCAGCCCACTGGGGAGTCCGAGGATGCCCAGCGCTGAACGGGCTGCCAGGGTCCTCCTGCGCGTCCGCGACCTGGCCGTGGCTTATGGCCAGATCGAGGCGGTGAAGGGGATCTCCTTTGATGTCCCTGAAGGGCAGGTGACCTGCCTGCTGGGGCCCAACGGGGCGGGGAAGACCACCACCCTCTATACCCTGGCCGGCATCCTCCGGCCCCGGCGCGGCCGCATCGAGTTCATGGGCCGCGATATCACAGCCGCCCCGCCGGACAGGATTGTCCGCGCCGGGATCGTCTTGGTGCCGGAGAACCGCCTCCTCTTCCCCGAGATGACGGTTTTGGAGAACCTGCTGGCCGGCGCCTATCACCGGGAGAAGGGGGTAAAGGAGGACCTCGCCTGGGTTACGGACCTCTTCCCTGTCCTGAAGCAGCGGCTCCGCCAGATAGCGGGGACGCTGAGCGGCGGCGAGCAGCAGATGCTGGCCATCGGCCGCGCCCTCATGGCCCGCCCCCGGCTGCTCCTGCTGGACGAGCCCTCCCTGGGGCTCGCCCCCCTGATCATTGAGGAGATATACCACGTGCTGCGCCGCCTCAGCAGCGAGGGGACGACCATCCTCCTGGTGGAGCAGACGCTACACCTGGCCCGCGAGGTCGGTCACCGCTTCTATGTAATGGTGACGGGGCGTATCGTCCACGAGGGCGGACGGGCGGAGCTGGCGCAGGAAGAGGTGATCCGGCGTGCCTATCTGGGGGTCAGCCCTGGCCGGTGACCGGTCAGGGGCGCGGAAGAGGGGAAGGAGGGTGGGGAGGTGGCGGGTCCTCCTGGGGTGGCTGGCCGCCCTGGCCCTCCTCCTGGCGGGTAACCCCACCGCCGCCTATGCCCACGCCGTTCTCGTCCGCGCCGACCCCGCCCCCGGCTCTTCCCTCCCCCATGCGCCGCCGCGGGTGACCGTCTGGCTCTCCGAGCCCATCATCCCGGCCGCCAGCCGCCTGGAGGTCTACGATATGGCCGGCCGGCGGATGGACCGGGGGGTCACCTATTACCATGGCGACCCGCCCTTCGCTATGAGTGTCGACCTCGAGCCTCTGCCGGAGGGGAATTACCGGGTGCGGTGGGTCACCCTCTCCTCCTTTGATGGTCACTACGTGGTGGGCACCTATCCCTTCGCTGTAGGCGTGGCCGTGAGCGCCCCAGCAGGGGGGGAGGCCGACATCGGGTCGCGACTGCCGGCGCCCGGGTGGGTGCCTGTCCTGCTCCGATACATCACCCTGGCAGGGGCCCTCGGCTGGGGAGGGATCGCCTTTGTCCACGCCTTCGTGGTCACCCCCTGGCTGGCGGCAAGGGCAGGCCGTCTGGCCTTCCCGGCCGCCAGCCTCAGCCACCGCTACCGGCGGGCGCTCTTCCTGTCCATCCTCCTCTTGCTCCTGGGGCGGGCCCTGGAGGTGGCCTGGCCAACGGTGGCTACGGCGCTGGCCCCGGTACCGGTGAGGTGGACCATCGTCACCGCCCTTCTTACTAACCGTTTCTTTCTGGTCTCCGGGGGCATCATCGCCCTCGCTGCCCTGGCCCTCTTCCTGGCCAGGCGGACCATCCCGGCGCCGGCGCTAGCCGGCGGCGCCCAGGAGACGGCCTTCCGCCCTGCGCCCCTGCGGGGCGCCTGGCCGGAGCCTTGGTCGGCCAGAGCCCATGGGGCTCTGGCGGCGCTGGCCCTGCTGGGACTGGCGGCCACCGGCCACGCCGCTGCCGTCTCCAGCCCCTATTACTCGTCCCTCATGGCGGCCTGGCTGCACTACGTGGCGGCAGCGGTCTGGGTGGGCGGGCTCTTTTACTGCGCCCTCCTCCTTTTCCCCGCCACCGCCGGGGGGGAGATCAGGGAACGGGCGCAGGCGCTGGTGGCGCTGCTAGGGGGCTTTACCCCTTACGTCCTCCTCGCCGGGTTCGTCCTGGCGGTCACGGGCCTCCTGCGGGCCGAGGTGCACCTCCCCGACCTCTCCCCGGCGGGCCTGACCGCCGCCCTGGGGACGACGTACGGGCGGGCCCTCCTGGTCAAGGTGGGGCTGGTGGGGCTTATGGCCGGTATCGGCATCATCCACTCCTTTAGGCAGCGCCGGCGGGTGCGCGACCTGCTGGCAAGGGGGGCAGACCGGGAGGAGGTGAGGCCACCCCTCCGCCTCTGGCAGCGGCTCCTCTCTCTGGAGACGGGGGTCGCCCTGCTCCTGCTGCTGTCCGTCGCCGTCCTCACCTCCTCGCCGCCCCTGCGCTATGGCTTCACCCCTCTGGACACGCCCTTAAGAAAGGACGGGGAGCCGGCCCTCGCCCGCGCCCTCCTGGAACAGGCGGAGCGGAGCATGAACGCTTTGCGGTCGGCCCGGGTGCGGGAGAGGCCCGGCGGCTCCAACTCGACCGGATGGACAGACTACGTCTTGGTAGCCCCCTCCGCTATGCGCATCCAGACCAGCGGCGGCGACGAGACGGTGGTGTGGTGGAACCTGATGTTCACCCGCAAGGGCGGCGAGACGCAGTGGCAGGCGGGCTTCTGGAGCCCTGTCTACCGCTTCACCTGGCCTAACTACGTCTGGACCGCCATCGCCCGACAGCCAACCGTCCTCGGCCGTGAGGAGGTGAACGGCGTCCCCTGCACCGTTGTCACCTTCACCGACAGCACCGGCACCATCCGCTACACCCTGTGGATCGGTGAGGGCGACGGCCTGGTGCGGCGGGAAGAAGTGATAGCGATAGGGTATCATACTGTCAGGGAGTATTTCGATTTCAACGCCCCGCTGGAGGTGACCTTCCCCGAAGATGTCCGCCATTAGCCATCGGGTAGAGAAGCGTATAGCCCCCCGGGGGCGCTCGCAGGACCGCCCCGGCAGGGGTGGCTTCCTCCTTAGGGGAGCGGTGGTCCTGGGCCTGCTGGGCCTGAGTCTGCTGGGGATATACACCCTGACGGCGGCTGTCCTGGCCCACGAGCGGCGGACCGTGGGCAACTACACCATTGTCATCGGCCTCCGGGACGAACCGCCCCTAGCCGGATACCCCAACGCCCTGGACATGCGCGTAACCCGCGCCGACACCGGCGAGCCCGTGACCGGCCTGGAGGGCACGCTGCGCGTGGAGCTCCTTACTCCGGACGGCCGGCAGCGGAGGGAGATTGTCTTACTGCCTGTCCCCGGTAAGCCGGGCAGCTATACGAGCGACCCCTTCATCCTCGCTAAGCCCGGATGGTATGTCTTCCGCGTCGTCGGGCGGATAGGGGGGCAGCCGGTGGACGAGCGGTTCGCCTCCCATAAGGTGGAGGACCCGGCGCACCTCCGGTTCCCGCCCGGGGAGGGCGGCCGCCCGGTCCTGGCGCTGGCCCTGAGCGCGGCGGCGCTGGCCCTGGGCGCCGTGGGGGCGGGCAGCGGCCTCTATGCCCTCCTCCGAAGGGGGCAAAGGGGGGGTTAAAATAGAGGGCAGACCGCCCATGGGGAGGGAGGAGATGACCTTGCCCGAAAACGGACGCAAGCCCCTCTTGCCGGAGGAGTTCGGCCCCCTCCAGGGGATCCGCATCCTTTCCACGGGGACGATCATCGCCCAGCCCTATGCCGCCCACCTGGCGGCGACGATGGGCGCCGAGGTGGTGCAGGTGGAGCGCCCGGGCATAGGCGACGAGTACCGTTACCTGGGGATCCGCCTCAAGGGGCCCGGTGGTCGGGAGGTCGGCACCTCCTGGGTGCAGGAGCGACGCAACGCCTTCTACATCACGCTGAACCTGGCCTCCCCTAAGGGCCGGGACCTCTTCCTCCGCCTTATACCCCACTTCGACATCTGGATGGAGTCCTCCCCTGCCGGCACCTACGCCCGCTGGGGGATAACGGACGAGGTGGTGCTGCAGACCAACCCCAAGATGGTTATCGTCCACGTCTCCGGCTACGGGCAGACAGGGCACCCCGACTATGTCTCCCGCCCCTCCTACGATATGATCGCCCAGGCCTTCGGCGGCCTTATGTACCTGACAGGCTTCCCCGACCCGGAGCCGCCGGTACGGGCCGTCCCATGGACAGGGGACTACATCACCGCCCTCTTCTGCCTCTGGTCAGCCCTGGCCGGGTACATCTATGCCCAGCGGACGGGGAAGGGGCAGGTGATAGACGTCGCCCAGTTCGAGTGCATCCACCACACCCTGGCGGGGACAATGGTGGACTGGCTGCAGGCTGGGGTGGTGCGGGAGCGCAGCGGCAACAGGGCCACGGCCTTCCAGCCCTACGACACCTTTATGGCCAAGGACGGCTGGGTGGTGGTGTGCGCCTTCACCGAGGCTATGTTTGAGCGTGTCTGCCGCGTCATCGGCCTCGACCCCACGGAGGAGAAGTGGCGGCGGGCCCGCACCGACATCTTCTCCCCCGAGGGCGAGGAGTTCGACGCCATACTGCGGGGCTGGATCAACGAGCGGACGGTCAAAGAGGTGGTGGAGATCTTCAACGCCGCCGACGTGGCCTGCTCCCCTGTCATGAGCAGCCGGGATATGGCCGAAGACCCCCACTACAAGGCCCGCCAGGTCCACATCGAGTGGGAGGACGGGCACGTGGGGAAGGTGAAGGGCTTCGGCGTGACGCCCCGCTTCTCCCTGACCCCGGGGAAGATATGGCGGGGCTCCGTCCCCGTGGGCTACGATAACGAGCTGGTCTACGGCCACCTCCTGGGCCTCTCCCCGGAGGAGATAGCCGGTTTGCGCAGCCAGGGCGTTCTCTAGGGGGCGCTGGCTAGGCGGGGCGCCCATCCCCCCGGGCGGGGCGGGCCAACACCTCGTCCACAAGGCCGTATTCGACGGCCTGCTCGGCGGTCAGGTAGAAGTCCCGGTCCGTATCCCGGGCGACCCGCTCATAGGGCTGGCCCGTATGCCGGGAGATAATCTGGCGGATCTTGTCCTGGAGGCGGAGGATCTCCCGGGCGGCGATGGCGATGTCGGCCGCTTGCCCCTGGGCGCCCCCCATGGGCTGGTGCATATGGATGGTGGAGTTGGGCAAGGCGTAGCGCTTGCCCTTCGCCCCGGCGCACAGGAGGACCGTGGCCATGCTCGCCGCCAGACCCACACAGATGGTCGAGACGGGGGGGCGGATGAGCTGCATGGTGTCGTAGATAGCCAGCCCCGCGCTCACCAGGCCCCCTGGGGAGTTGATGTAGAGGCTGATCTCCTTCTCCGGGTCCTCCCGCTCCAGGTAGAGGAGCTGGGCGATGATCAGGTTGGCGATCTGGTCGGTGATGGGAGTCCCCAGGAAGACGATGCGCTCCCTGAGGAGGAGGGAGTAGATATCATAGGCCCGCTCCCCCCGGGCCCCCGATTCAATGACCATGGGGATGACGCCCTGGGGAACGAGGGGGACCATCCCCGCCGGTCCCGGCGGCAGCCATACACCACTCCCATGCCGTGTCCACGCATACACCATAGGGCTCACCTCCCTTCGGACTCCCCCTCAGGAGGCTGGCTGACGATCTGGACCAGGCGCCGGAGGGCTTTCCGTCGGGTGATGAGGCGGGCCAGGGCCTGCCGTCCGACGGGGTCCTGCAGCACCCGCGCCGCCTTCTGGCCCTCCCCCTGGGGCATGAGGCTGCGGGCCTCCGCCTCTATCTCCTCCGGGGTGACCCGGATGCCCTCCTCTTCCGCCAGCCGCTCCAGAAGGTAGCGCTCCACCACCTTCCGCTCCGCCTCGGGGAGGAGCTCTTCCCGGACCTCCTGCAGGGTCTTGCCGGAAGCCGCCAGCCACTGCTCCATGGTCTGACCCCTGGCGGCCAGGTCCTTCTCCAGGTCCTCCAGGGTGCGCTCCACCTCCCGTTCGATCAGGAGGGGGGGCACCTCCACCGTGGCCTGCCGGCGGAGGGCCTCCAGGGCGCGTCGGCGGTAGCGCTCCTGCTGGAGCCGCTCCGCCTCGTGGCGGAGGCGCTCCCGCAGGCGGGCTTTGAGGGCCTCCAGACCTTCCACCGAAGGGTCTACCGCGCGGGCGAAGGCGTCGTCCAAGGGGGGGAGAAACGGGGTCCGCACCTCCTTCACCAGCACCCGGTAGGCGCAGGGCTTGCCCCGTAACTCCGGAGAGGGGTGGGTCTCAGGGATGGGGAGGGTGAACTCCCGCACCTCCCCGACCTGCGCCCCCGCCAGGTGCTCCCCGAACTCCGGCCCCAGGGGGTGACTCCCCTCCCCGATGTAGAAGGGCATGGCCCCCTCCTGGAAGACGCGTTGCCCCTCCACCGTCCCCGTGAGGGCGATGACCACCATGTCCCCCACCCGGGCGGGGCGTTCTACCGGCTCCCAGGTGGCGCGTTCCCGACGCAGGTTCTCCAGAAGGCGCTGCACATCTTCCTCCTCTACCTGCACCGGGTCCTGGGGGATGCGCAGGGCACGGTAGTTGTTCAGCTCCACCCGGGGCGCCAGGGGGACCGTGGCCTTCAGGGTCACCGGGGCACGGCTGATCACCTCCACCCGGGGAGCACCCCCTAGGGGGAGGTTGTGTTCCCGCGCCACCTTGGCCGTCACATCGGAGGCCAGCAGGTCCAAGGCCGCCCCCAGCAGCGCCTCTTTGCCCACCATCCGCTCCACCAGATGGCGGGGGGCCTTGCCGGGGCGGAAGCCGGGGATGTGCACGGAGTGGGCCAGGCGACGGGAGGCCCGCTCCAGGTAGGGCTCCACCTCGTGGGGCTCCAGCTCAATGGTGAGCACCGCCTGTCGGGGGGCGGTCATCTCCTGCAGGACCTTCACGGGCCTCCTCCAGACTCTCCATGGTAGCACGGCTTTCCGGTTCCCCAGGGAGCAGGTCACAGTAGGCCCACCGACCCCGCACCACCTGCTGGCCCCGGACGAAGGGGACGGGCCGGTGGAGGATAGGGCCGGCGTAGACAAAGGTGTGGAACTCCCCGTTCTCCCCACAAGGGTCAACACCGGGGGGGAGATCGGCCAGGAAACCCTCGTTGAACTCCCGCCCGGCAAAGGAGGAAGACAGGACCTGGGTGTCCACACACACCACCACGGCCCGGAAGCCCACGGCGAGGATCTCCCTGGCCACCTGCCCTGTGGGGAGACCCCAGATGGGGAAAAGCCCCCGCCACCCCACCTGCCCCAGCATGCGCTCCCGATAGGCGCGGACGTCCTCCAGGAAGAGGTCCCCGAAGGCGGCGGTGCGCACCCCCTGGGCGGCCATGGCCTCCAGGACCCCCCGCATGGCCTCCTCGTAGGCGGTGTTGGACGCATCGGGGGGTATCCAGACCGTCAGGAGGGGCAGGCCGATGGCCCGGGCCTGGGCCTGCAGCAGGGCGTAGCGCACCCCGTGCATGCTCACCCGCTCGTACTCCCGGGTGACGGTCGTCAGGAGGGCCACCACTTCATACCGGGGGTCCCGGAGCAGGTGGTAGAGGGCGAAGGTGCTGTCCTTGCCCCCGCTCCACACCATCAGGACCCTCTCCGCCTGGGCCATACCTTCCCCAGTGTACAAGGGCGCCTCAGCGCCCCCAGAGGCGGAACAGGAGGGTCAGGAGGAGGGTGAGGAGGAGGCTGAGGAGGAGGGAGGTGGCCAGGGGGAAGTAGAAGGTGAAGCGCCCCTTCTGGAACAGCAGGTCCCCGGGGAGGCGGCCGACAAGGGGGATGTTGCCTTTGGCCACCAGGAAGAGGACGCCCCCCAGCACCGCCAGGAGGATGCCGGCCAGGATGAGGAAGCGGGCAAGGGGTTCCAGGGAGGACATAGCCCTTACCCCTCCTCCCCCACCAGCAGGCGGGCCGCCTTGAGGGTGTTCACCAGGAGCATGGCGACGGTCATAGGGCCCACACCTCCGGGGACGGGGGTGATGGCCGCGGCCTTCTCGGCCACCTCCTCGAAGGCCACATCCCCCACCAGCACCGTCCGACCGGTTGGGGAGGGGAGGCGGTTGATGCCCACGTCGACCACCACCGCCCCGGGCTTCACCATAGAGGCGGTGATGAAGCGGGGCTGCCCCACAGCCGCCACCAGGATGTCGGCCTGACGGGTCAGGGCGGGCAGGTCGACAGTGCCGGTGTGGCACAGGGTGACGGTGGCGTTAGCCCCCTTGGCCTTCTGGACCAGCAGGGCGGCCAGGGGTTTGCCCACGATCTGACTGCGGCCACAGATGACCACGTGCCGGCCCTCCGGGCTGTAGCCATTGCGCAGGAGGAGCTCCCGGACCCCTGCAGGGGTGCAGGGGACAAAGCGCGGCCGCCCCAGCAGGAGGAGCCCGACATTGTACGGGTGGAGGCCGTCCACGTCCTTGGCCGGGTCCACGGCCTCTAACACCCGGCGTTCATCCAGGTGGGGGGGTAGGGGCAGCTGGACCAGGATGCCATGGAAACGCCTGTCGCCGTTGAGGCGGTGGATGAGGTCCAGGACCTCCCCCAGGGGCGTCGAGGCGGGCAGGGAAAAGGTCTGGGCGTCCATCCCCACCTCCCGGCACGCCCTCTCCTTGTTGCGGACATACAGGGCGGAGGCGGGGTTATCCCCGATCAGGAGGGCCGCCAGACCGGGGGGGAAGCCGTGGACCCCTCGGAAACGGTGGACCTCCTCGGCCACTTCCCGTCGGATCTCCGCGGCGAGGCGGGCCCCATCAAGGAGCCTGGCCGACATCGGACCCCCTCCAGGAGTCATTGTAGCGCCCCCTCCGGTGGCGCCTCGCCCCCCTATACTACAGGGAGACGTCCCCGATGGAGGGCGGTATGGCGGCGGTCTCCCTCCCCCAGTACGATGTGGTGGTCGTCCAGGACGTCCCGGTGCCCATGCGGGACGGGGTACGCCTGGCGTGTGATATCTACTTCCCGGCCCAGGGGGGCCAACCCCTCCCGGGCCCGTGGCCGGTGGTCCTGGAGCGGACCCCCTATAACAAGAGGGACCCCGAGCGGCGGGAGCGCCACGGGGTCTTCTATGCCGTGCGAGGCTACGTGGCGGTCCTCCAGGACTGCCGGGGCTGCTTCGCCTCGGAGGGGGAGCTGTTCTTCCTGGCCCAGGAGGCCAACGATGGCCATGACACCTTGGCGTGGCTGGTCCGGCAGCCGTGGTGCAACGGAAAGATCGGCACCTTCGGCACCTCCTATATGGCGTGGGCCCAGATGGCCCTGGCCACCCAGAGCCCCCCTGGCCTGGCGTGTATGCTCCCCAACATGGGGGGATGGAACGCGTGGACCTCCTCGGTGCGCCACAACGGCGCCTTTGAGCTCCGGTTTCTGGCGTGGGCCTTCTGGCACGCCGCCCTGAACCAGAACAGGGCCCTGAAGGGTCAGCCCTGGATAGAAGAGGCCCTGAACCGGGTGGATGTCCGGGACTGGCTGCGCCGTCTCCCCCTCCGCCCCGGCCTCTCCCCCCTGGCCCTTGTCCCCTCCTATGAGAGGTGGCTTTTTGCCCTCCTCACCCGGGGCGACTACGATGCCTTCTGGAGGCAGCCCGGCCTGGCCCCGGAGGAGTACCTGGAGACCTTCGCCGATGTGCCCATCTACCTCTCCGGGGGGTGGTACGACTCCTATACCCGCGCCGTCCTGGAGGCCTACCAGGCCCTCTCCGGGGCCAAGAGGGGTCCGGTGAAGGTCATTATGGGCCCCTGGACCCATGGGGAGCGGACCATGGAGGTCTCCTTTGCGGGGGACGTGGAGTTCGGCCCCGAGGCGGCCCTTTCCAGCCTGGAGGAGTTCCGCCTGCGCTGGTTTGACCGGTGGCTGAAGGGGGTGCCCAACGGGGTCGAGGAGGAGCCGCCGGTGAAGATCTTTGTCATGGGCGGGGGGAGTGGGGTGCGGACGCGGGAGGGGCGTCTGGACCACGGGGGGCGGTGGCGGGCGGAGGGGGAATGGCCCCTGGCCCGCACCCGATACACCCCCTTCTACTTCCACCCCAACGGCCTCCTCCTCCCCTTTCCCCCCACGGTGGAGCGGGCGTGCACCACCTATCGCTTTGACCCCCGGGACCCGGTCCCCACCATCGGGGGGAACTTCTCCTCCCTGGACTACCTGAGGCCCTTACCGGCGGGGGTAGACCCCCGTCTGGTCCCCGGTTCCCTCCGGCGGGAGCCCATCACCCCGGCGGGGGGGTTCGACCAGCGGACCGGCCCCCACTTCTATGGGTGCTCTCCCCCCTACCTCCCCCTCGCCGCCCGCCCCGATGTCCTTGTCTTCCAGACCCCTCCCCTGGAGCAGGACGTGGAGGTGACGGGCCCCATCACCGCCCACCTGTGGTTCTCCAGCAGCGCCGTGGACACCGACGTGACGGTGAAGCTCATCGATGTGTACCCGCCCAGCCCCAGCTACCCGGAGGGGTATGCCCTCCTCCTGACCGACACCATCCTCCGCTGTCGCTACCGCAACGGGAAGAACGGCCCTGGGGAGGTGATGCGCCCCGGGGAGATCTACCACCTGGTGGTCCCCCTCTACCCCACCAGCAACCTCTTCAAGGCGGGGCACCGCATCCGGGTGGACATCTCCTCCAGCAACTTCCCCCGCTTCGATGTCAACCCGAACACAGGGGATCCCCTGGGACAGGAGCGGCGGTGGGTGGTGGCGGAGAACACCCTCTGGCACGACGGCCCCCGCCCCTCCCATATCCTGCTGCCCCTTATCCCCCCCTAGGGGTCACACCAGACCCTCCCGCCGCAGGGCGGTAAGGGCCCCTTCCAGGCCCTGCAGGGTCTTCTGGATATCCTCTTCCGTGTGAACCCCCGAGAGGAGGAAGCGTCCCCCGCCCATCAGGTCCACCCCGTTGTTGAGGAGGGCACGGCGGAGGGCCTGGCGCAGGGCAGGGCGGGTGGCGTGCTTCAGGCGCTCGTAGGGCAGGGGACAGAAGTCGCCAGGGCAGTCGTGGGGGACGGTAAGGGTGAGCTCCACCACCGCCCCCACGCCGAAGGCGCAGCCTGGGATCTCCATCTGCCGGAGGAGGGTGCGGATCCCCTCTTTCAGGCGCCCGGCCATCTCCTCGGCCCGCTGGTTGATGGGCTGGGTGGCGAGGATCTCCAGGCAGGTGGCCCCCGCCACGGCCGAGAGGGGGTTGGCGTTGAAGGTGCCGGGATGCCCCACCCGCCCCCTGCTGTCCCACTCCGGGTTCCCCCGGTGCTGGATCATGTCCAGGATCTCCGCTCTCCCCACCACGGCGGCCCCCGGCAGGCCCCCGGCCACGATCTTGGCCAGGGTGGTGAGGTCGGGCAAGACGCCGAAGCGGGCCTGGGCGCCCCCCGGGGAGGTGCGGAAGCCCGTCACCACCTCGTCGAAGATAAGGACCGCCCCATACCGCCGGGTCAGGTCCCGAAGGCCGTGGAGGAACTCGGGACGGAGGGGGTACTGGCCCATGTGGGCGCCCGTGGGCTCCAGGATCACCGCCGCCACGTCCCCCTGCTGGAGGGCCTTCTCCACCGAGGCCAGGTCATTGGGGGGGAGGACCGTGACCGTGGACCACGTCTCCTCGGGGATACCCCCGGGGGCGACCCCCGAGGCCGGCATCAGGGGGTCGCTCCACCCGTGGAAGTGGTCGGCGAACTTGATGAGGCGCCTCCTGCCCGTATAGGCCCGGGCCAGGCGGACCGCCATCATGGTCGCCTCCGTGCCGGAGGAGTGGAAGCGCACCTTCTGGGCCGAGGGGATGAGGCGCTGGATGGCCTCCGCCCAGCGTACCTCTTCGAGGGTGTTCCCCCCCAGGTGGGTGCCCCTGGCCACCTGCTGGGAGACGGCTTGGACCAGGCTGGGGTGGGCGTGCCCCAGGATCAGCGCCCCGTGCCCCATCACGTAGTCCACGTACTCATGCCCGTCCAGGTCCCACTTCCGGGAGCCCGAGGCGTGGGTGATGAAGAGGGGGAAAGGGGTAAGATAACGGGTGTCATGGGTTACACCCCCCGGGAAGAGGTCCTTCGCCCGCCGGTAGGCCTCTGCCGAACGGGGGTGGCGACGAATGTACTCCTCCAGGATGGCGCCCATGGTCTCCCCCCTTGTTGGCGGTTGTCACTCCCCATCCTACAGGAACCCCCTCTCCACGGCGTCAACCCCCCCTTTCTCTGCGTATCACAGACCTTGACATGCCCCGTGTCAGGTGTTATCCTAGAGGGCGGATGCAGGGGGAAAGAAGGGATGCAGCAGCGGTCGCCGCATGTCTCTCCTCTGGAGGGTGTGAGGGCAGGGGTATCCCCCCGCCAGGGGGTGTATGTCATGCGGGTGGCGGCCCAGCTCCTGTCCATGCACCCCCAGACCCTGCGGAAGTATGAGCGTTTGGGGCTGGTACGACCCCTGCGGAGTGGCGGGGGGCAACGCCTTTACTCCGAGGAGGACATCCTGCGCCTCCGCCTGATCAAGTACCTGGTGGATGAGATGGGTATCAACCTGGCAGGGGTGGAGTTGGCCCTGGACATTCTGCAGCAGCTAATGGCCTTAAGGGGGCACCTGTTGGTGTTGGAAGCCGAGGATGTGCGCACCCGGCTTCTCAACACCCTGGATGACTGCTTGCGACGCATGGGGGTGTCCCCCTCTGTCCATGGGTAGGGTGGAACATGACCACATCCCCGGAGTACCCTGTGGAGGAGACCAAGCCGGCGGGCCTGCCGCCGGGCCCGGAGGAGGGGCTGGTGGAGCGTTTGCGGGCCGAGGTGGAGGAGGCCCAGCGGGAGAAGGCGCAGTTCAAGGCCCTTCTCCAGCGGGTGCAGGCGGACTTCCTCAACTACCGCCGCCAGGTGGAGCAGGAGAGGGAGGCCTTTCAACGCCAGGCCGCCGGCGCCCTCCTCCAGCGCCTCCTCCCCGTCCTGGACGACATGGAGCTGACGGTGAACGCCTTGCCCGGCGGGGACACCCTTCCCTGGGCGGAGGGGGTGCGCTTGGCCGTCCGCAAGCTCTTCACCGCCCTGGGGCAGGCCGGCCTGGAGGCGGTGGACCCCGTGGGCAAGCCCTTTGACCCATGGGAACACGAGGCCGTGGGGCAGGAGGTGAGCGACTCTTTCCCCCCGGGCAGTGTGCTCCGGGTGACCCGCAAAGGCTACAAGTACCAGGGGCGGCTCCTCCGTCCCGCCCTGGTCATCGTGGCCCAGGCCCCCTCCCCACCGTCCGCGCCGGAGGGGCAAACCGCCGCCGAGGCCTCTCCCTCCGCTGAAGGGGAAAGGGGGTCACCATGAGGCCAGGGGGGTTTCTCAGGGGAGGAGGGTCCTGACCGCCCCTTGTCACGGAGAACGCAAGGAGGGATAAGCCATGGGCAAAGTCCTGGGGATTGACCTGGGGACGACCTTCTCGGTGATGGCGGTGGTGATGGGGGGGGAGCCGGTGGTCCTGGAGAACGCGGAGGGGCAGCGGCTGACCCCCTCGGTGGTGGCCGTGAACCCCAAGACGGGGGAACGTCTGGTGGGGTGGATGGCCCGCCGCCAGGCCATCATCAACCCCGAGAACACCATCTTCTCGGTGAAGCGCCTGATGGGGCGCAAGTACGATGAGCCCTCCGTCCAGGAGGACATCAAGCGCCTCCCCTACAAGGTCGTCCGGGCCGCCAACGGCGATGCATGGGTGGAGATGGGGGGGAAGGCCTATGCGCCCCCCGAGATCTCCGCCATGGTGCTCATGAAGTTGAAGGCCGATGCCGAGGCGAAACTGGGGGAGCCCATCACGGAAGCGGTCATCACCGTCCCCGCCTACTTCAACGACGCCCAGCGCCAGGCCACCAAGGACGCGGGGCGCATAGCCGGCCTCAACGTCCTGCGCATCATCAACGAGCCCACCGCCTCCTCCCTGGCCTATGGACTGGACAAGAAGCTCAAGGAGGCGATCATCGCCGTCTTCGACCTGGGCGGGGGGACCTTTGACATCACCATCCTCCGCCTGGGGGAGGGCGTCTTTGAGGTGCTCTCCACGGCCGGGGATACCCACCTGGGGGGCGACGACTTCGACCAGCGCGTTATGGACTGGCTGATCGAGGAGTTCCGCCGGGAGACGGGGATCGACCTGCGCAAAGACCGCATGGCCCTCCAGCGCCTGAAGGAGGCGGCGGAGAAGGCCAAGATTGAGCTCTCCACCCTCACCCAGACGGAGATCAACCTCCCCTTCATTTCGGCGGACGCCACGGGCCCCAAGCACCTGGTGCGCACCCTCACCCGCGCCCAGCTGGAGCGCATGACGGCCGACCTTCTGGAGCGGTTGAAGGGCCCCTGCCTCCAGGCCATGGCCGACGCCAAGGTCCGCCCTGAGCAGATCAACGAGGTCATCCTGGTGGGGGGCATGACCCGCATGCCGGCGGTGCAGGCCAAGGTGCTGGAGATCTTCGGGAAGGAGCCCAACCGCTCGGTGAACCCCGATGAGGCGGTGGCCATCGGCGCTGCCCTGCAGGGGGCTGTCCTCAAGGGGGAGGTGCGGGACATCCTCCTCCTCGACGTCACCCCCCTTTCCCTGGGGGTGGAGACGCTGGGAGGGGTGTTCCACGTGCTCATCCCCCGCAACACCACCATCCCCACCTCCAAGTCGGAGATATTCACCACCGCCGATGACAACCAGCCCAGCGTGGAGATCCACGTGCTCCAAGGGGAGCGCCCCATGGCGCGGGACAACAAGTCCATCGGGCGTTTCATCCTGGATGGCATCCTCCCCGCCCCCAGGGGCGTCCCCAAGATCGAGGTGACCTTCGACATCGATGCCAACGGTATCCTGACCGTCTCCGCCAAGGACCTGGCGACAGGGCGCCAGCAGAGGATCGTCATCCAGCCCTCCTCCGGCCTCACCAAGGAGGAGATCGAGCGGATGGTGCAGGAGGCCCAGCGCTACGCCGAGGAGGACAGGCGCCGGCGGGAGGAGGCGGAGCTGCGCAACCAGGCGGACCAGACCGCCTACCGGGCGGAGAAGCTCCTCCAGGAGCACGCCCAGACGATCCCCTCCCATCTGGCCCAGAAGGTGCAGGAGAGGGTGAACGCCCTCCGCCAGGCCCTTCAGGGGAAGGACATCGCCCTCATCCGCAGCCGTCTGGCGGAGCTCTCCTCGGCCCTCCAGGAGATCGGCCTCCACGTGTACCAGAGGGCTGGCCCCCACGGCCCCGGCCCCGGGCCCCAGCCGCCCCCCGGGGACACCGGGACGGGGACGGTAGAGGGGCAGTGGCGTCCCGTGTAAGGGGAAGACGCCCTTCCTCCGGGGGATGACCCCCCTGCCGTGGGGGGTACCGTTGTGGTCACTCCCCGCTTCGGGGAGATGGGGGGGCTTCCCCTTTGCCCTCTGCCAGGGCGAGGCGGCGCTCCAGGCTGTACATGCGGTGGGCCAGGGCCACGTCCCCGTGGGTCCGCTCCACAACCCCCCGCACCATATCGGTGGTGCGCCTCAGTCCCCCCGTCATCCCGTCGGGGAAGTCCATGGTCAGCAGGAGGGTGTAGATGGCGTCCATAGCCTCCAGGAGGGCGGTGGCCCGCTCCACCTCCCCCCTCCGGAGGGCTTCCAGCACCGCCCGCCGCAGTTCCCCCGCCACCTCCCCCAGGCCCTGCAGGTAGGGGAGGACCCCTATGCCGAGGGAGGAGAAGTCGGGCAGGGGTTCCCCCTGCAGCAGGGCGAGGAGCAGGGAGGCCTCCGCCACCTCTTTCTGGGCGTCCTCCACAAAGCCGGCGTAGTAGAGGGAAGGATGGGGGCGGAGGAGGTCCTCCACCTTCCGGAGGCGTTCCCGGGCCTCCTCCAGAAGGCGCCGGGCTTCGGGATACTGCCCCCGGTGGGCGGCCCGGATGGCCAGGGCGGCGTGGTGCACCACCTCCCGGCACAGGGTCAGGGCCTGCTCCCGGGCGGTGAAGGCCTGGGCGAGGACGGCCCTGGCCGTTTCCCCGATGGCCCGTAGAGCCTCGGCGGGCATGTCCATTTACGCCCCCCTGGCCCGGCGGATGGCTTCCACCAACTCTCGGGCCGCCCCTTCGGGGTCCGCGGCCCCGCAGACGGCCCCCAGCACCGCCACGGCATCGGCCCCCGCGGCCACCACCTCCCCCACGTTGGAGGGGGTAATGCCCCCGATGGCCACCACGGGGGCCTGCACGGCCCCCTTGACCCGACGGAGGGTCTCCAGGCCGGCGGGGCGGGTGCGCTCGGGGGCCTTGGAGGTGGTGGGGAAGATAGCCCCCACGGCGATATAGTCTACCCCCTGCGCCTCCGAGGCGAGGGCCTCCTCCAGGGTGGCGTGGGAGCGCCCCAGGACCTGGTCCGGCCGCAGCACCCGGCGGGCATCGGGGATGGGCAGGTCCAGCTGACCGAGGTGGACGCCGTCAGCCTGGGCGGCCACGGCCAGGTCGGGGTGGTCATTGACGATGAAGAGGGCCCCGTAGTGGGAGCACATCTCCCGCACCCGGGCCAGGGTGCGCGCCTGGAGCCCCTTCTCCGTCTGCTTGTCCCGCCACTGGAGCACCCGCGCCCCACCCCGGAGGGCCGCCTCGGCGATGGTCAGGGGGTCGCGCCCCCCACACTGGGCGGGGTCGACGATGACGTAGAGCCCCTCCACCCGCTGGACCAGGGGGCGGCGGAGGTCCGCCCCCAGCCTGGCCTCGGCCCGCGCCAGGACCTTCCGGGCCCGCTCGGCCCAGGCGGCGTCAACACCGGACCAGCGGTGGAGGAGGTCCAGAAGGCGCAGGGCGGCGGTCAGGGCCTCCACCCCCTCGGCGGGGGAGGCCCGCCACCCCCGGAGCGGGTCCTCCTCCTCGTCCTCGGCCGCCTGGAGGGGGCGGCGGAGGGAGCGCACGTCGTAGGCCAGGCCGATGGGCTGGGTAATGGCGGCCTCCACCGTGCGCAAGGCGGCCAGGAGGGCGCTGCGGTACTGGGGGAGAAGGGGCTGGGGTCCGACCACGTCCGCCCTCACAGGCCCAGCTCCTTGGGCAGCTCCCCCTCCCGCGCCGCCTGGATCTGCTCCTTGACGCTTTTGGGCAGCTCCATGCCCCACTCCTTAAAGCGTTCCTCCACATACCGGCCGATGTTGCGGGGGTCCTTATAGTAGTCCAGGGTGGGGAACTTGGGTGGAGGCCCGCTCTCCTCGTGGACCGTCGCAAGGGACTTGTGGTAGGCGAAGGGGGAGACCAGACGGCGCATCTCCTGCCCCCCACAGTGGGGGCAGAGGGGCTCCACCGGCTGGAAGACGGACCGGGTGAAAAAGGTGCTCACCTCCTGACAGCGGAGGCACCGGTATTCATAGATGGGCATGGCCACCCCCTACTCCTCATCCTCCTCGTCCTCTTCATCCTCCTCGTCCTCTTCCCCCGTCTCCTCGTCCTCGCCCCCCTCCTCCGGCCCCAGGCCCATCTCCGCCCTCTCCCACTCGTCCAGGTCCTCCTCGCCCCCTTCCGTCAGGGCCCTCTTCACCCGTCGGCCCCACTCCTCCATCGCCTCTGGCGACTCCTCATCCCCCTCCCCAAGCGCCTCCTCCCCGGGGAAGCCCCGGTCCAGGCTTTCCCCCCACGACCGGTGGACGGCCACGGGGGAGAAGAGGCGCTGGAGGGCAGGGGAGCCACAGTGCTGGCACTGAAGGGCCCCCGCCTCCGTCGCCGCGGCGAAGGAGCGGAAGAAGAAGGTGCTCCTCCTGCTACACTCCCGGCACCGGTACTCGTAGATGGGCATCCCTCTCACCCCCCCCACATGGTAGCACGCCCCCCCTCCGCCCTATCGCCCCTATAGGAAAGCCATTACCCCTCCCCTTTCCTATCATCATGATAGGGAAAACGCCCTATTTACCCCCTTGACCTGACGGTTTTTGAGGGGAGATGCTGAGAAGTGCGGGGTCAATTCCCCGGAGTGTTTACGGAGGTGGGAGGGATGCCCGGTAAGGGAAAGGAATTTCGGGAGCTGCTCAAGAGGGAGCCCTATGTGTACACCACCGGGGTGTACACGCCGATCCAGGCGAAGATCGCCCAGATGGTGGGTCTGAAGTGCGTATATATGAGCGGCTACTCCTGTGCCGTGGGGTATCTGACCAGGGCTGACCTGGGCTTCCCCACCATGACGGAGATGACCACGTGGGCCAAGTACATCGCGGGCGTGGTGAGCATCCCCGTCATCGCCGATGCCGACGATGGCTACGGCAACGCCCTCATCGTGATGCGGACGGTGGAGGAGTTTGAAAAGGCGGGGGTGGCGGGGATCCACATCGAGGACCAGCGCTTCCCCAAGCGGTGCGGCCACCTGGCGGGGAAGATCCTCCTGCCCCGGGAGGAGGCCATTGGAAAGATCCGGGCGGCGGTGGACGCCCGCTCCGACCCCGACTTCTTCATCATCGCCCGCACCGATGCGGAGAACGCCGTCGGGGGGAGCCTGGAGGAGGCCATCGAGCGGGCCAGGTTCTACGCCGATGCGGGGGCCGATATGGTGTGGGCCGAGTTCGCCACCCCCGACCGGGGCCCTGTGGAGAGGTTTGCGGTGGAGTTCAAGAAGGCCTTCCCCGAGGTGCCCATGGCCTTCAACTACTCCTCCTCCTTCAAGTGGATCAACGTCCCCAACCCCTTGACCTTCCGGGAGCTGGGGGAGATGGGGTACAAGTTCATCTTCATCACCCTGGGGGCCATCCACGCCGCCATGTACGCCGAGTGGAACTTCATGAAGGACCTGGCGGAGAACCAGGAGGAGGCCCAGTTCCGTCTCCAGCGGATGAAGGTGGGACATCCCACCGAGAACCACCACAAGATGGGGCGGTTTGAATACTTCCAGCAGCTGGAGGAGAAATACCTCCCCAAGGAGCTGGTGGCGGAGAGGTACAGCCACAGCCGGGGCTTCGGGGCCAAGGGGTTCCGCCACGAGGGGGTCCTCGCCTAGTCCACCCCACGCCCCTCCTCCAGGGGGTGGGCGTTGCCCACCCCCTGTGTCTTATCTTTAACCCAACCTTAACGGTCCCTTGACCAACCCTTAACGGCCTCTTGTGAACTTTTTAACAACACCGGTATACCCTAGGGGCCGGAAACCCGAGATGGCGGAGGTGCCTTATGAGAAGGTTCTCGGTCCTCCTGGGGCTTGTGGCCCTGTTGCTCCTGGCCGCCTGTCGGCCCGCCGCGCCCGCTGCTCCGGCCCCGGCGGCCCCTACACCGACCCCTATGCTGACCCCCACGCCGACCCCCATCCCCTTGGAGGGGCGTGTGGAGATCGACGGGTCCAGCACCGTTTTCCCCATCACAGAGGCGGTGGCGGAGGAGTTCGTCAAGCGCCACCCCCGGGTGAAGGTGACGGTGGCCATCTCCGGCACCGGTGGGGGGTTCAAGCGGTTCACCGTGGGGGAGACGGATATCAACAACGCCTCCCGGCCCATTACCCTGCGGGAGATGGAGGCCGCCCGGCAAAACAAGATAGACTGGATCGAGCTCCCCGTGGCCTTTGACGGCCTCGCCATCGTCGTCCACCCCCAGAACACGTGGCTCTCGTGCATCACGGTGGCCGAGCTGAAGAAGATGTGGGAGCCAGCGGCCACGGGGGTGGTGACCCGCTGGAACCAGGTAAACCCGGCGTGGCCCGATATGCCCCTGCGCCTGTATGGGGCAGGCACCGACTCCGGCACCTTTGACTACTTCACCGAGGCCATTATGGGCAAGTCCCGCTCCTCCCGGGGCGACTATACCGCCAGCGAGGACGACAACGTTCTGGTCCAGGGTGTCGCAGGCGACGGGTTCAGCCTGGGCTACATGGGCCTGGCATACTATGAGGAGAACAAGGACAAGCTGAAGCTGGTGGCGGTGGACGGGGGTCAGGGGTGTGTATACCCCACCATGGAGACGGTAAGCACCGGCCAGTACCAGCCCCTGTCCCGCCCCCTCTTCATCTACGTGAGCGCCCGCGCAGCGGAGCGCCCGGAGGTGGACGCCTTTGTGCGGTTCTACTTGGAGAACGCAGCCCGCCTTGCCAAGGAGGTGGGCTATATCCCCCTCCCCAAGCAGGCCTACGAGCTGGCCCTGCAGCGCTTCGCCCAGCGCAAGACGGGCTCCATCTTCGCCGGGGGTCCCCAGGTGGGGGTGCGCATTGAGGACCTCCTGGCCCGGGAGTAGGGGATGGTAGCCGTGCGGCGCCCGGCCCCTTCCCCCCATCCCTTCCGTCGGCGGCGGGGCCTGATCCGGATCCGGGAGCAGGCCATCGCCCTTCTTCTCCTGGCGTGTGGTGTGGTGAGCATCCTGACGACGGTGGGCATCCTCGTCTCCCTCATCTCCGAAAGCGTGGGGTTCTTCCGGCAGGTCCCCCTGGGGCGCTTCCTGACGGAGAGGGAGTGGACGCCCCTCTTCGCGGAGAAGAAGTTCGGGATCGCCCCCCTGGCGGCGGGGACCCTGCTGACCACCCTTATCGCCATGGGGGTGGCAGGGCCCTTGGGGCTTCTGGCGGCGACGTACCTCGCGGAGTATGCCCCGGACCGGGCGCGGCGTGTCCTCAAGCCCACCCTGGAGGTGCTGGCGGGCATCCCCACGGTAGTCTACGGCTACTTCGCCCTGACCTTTGTGTCCCCCCTTCTACGGGCGTGGCTCTTTCCCCAGATGGGTGTGTTCAACGCCCTGTCGGCGGGCCTGGTGATGGGGGTGATGATCTTGCCCATGGTGGCCTCCCTGAGTGAGGACGCCATGCTGGCTGTCCCCCGCTCCCTTCGGGAGGCGGCGTATGCCCTGGGGGCGCGCCGGCACCAGGTGGTGCTGCGGGTGGTGATCCCCGCCGCCTTCTCAGGCATCACGGCGGCGGTGTTCCTGGCCATCGCCCGGGCCCTGGGGGAGACCATGATCGTGGCCATCGCCGCCGGGGGGCAGCCCCGCCTCACCTTCAACCCCCTGGAGGCGGTGCAGACCATGACGGCGTATATGGTGCAGGTGAGTCTGGGGGACGTGCCCCACGGGAGCCTGGAGTACCAGACCCTGTTCGCCGTGGGGACCGCCCTCTTCGTGCTGACCTTCTTCTTCAACGCCTTGGGCATCTGGGTGGTAAGGCGGTGGCGAGAGGAGTATCGGTAGCCCCGTCCCTGGCAAGGCGCCGGAGGTCCCTGCTCCTGACCGCCGTGGGGACGTTCTTCCACGGCCTGACCCTCTCGGCGGTGGTGATCGGGGTGGTGGCCCTGGGGGTGCTGCTGGGGGATATAGCATATAAGGGGCTGCCCCACCTGGACTGGCAGTTCCTCACCAGCTACCCCTCCCGCTTTCCCCACCAGGCGGGGATCAAGGCGGCCCTGGCGGGGACGGGCTGGCTGATGGCCCTGACGGCGGTCATGGTGGTGCCCGTGGGGGTGGGGGCCGCCCTCTGGCTGGCAGAGTATGCCCCCCGCTCCTGGTTCGCCAATCTCATCCGCCTCCTCATCGCCAACCTGGCGGGGGTGCCGGGGATCGTGTACGGTCTCCTGGGGCTGGCCCTGTTTGTGCGGTGGATGGGGCTGGGCAGGGGGGTGCTGGCGGGGGCCTTTACCGTGGGGCTCCTGGTCTTCCCCACCGTGGTGGTCGCCGCCCAGGAGGCCCTCCGGGCGGTGCCCGACTCCCTGCGCCAGGGGGCCTATGCCCTGGGGGCGACCCGCTGGCAGGTGGTGTCCCGGGTGGTGCTCCCGGCCGCCCTGCCGGGGATCCTGACGGGGATCGTCCTGGCCTTCTCCCGCGCCATCGGGGAGGCGGCGCCCCTCATCCTCATCGGAGCCCTCACCTTTGTCCCCTTCCTGCCCCGGACCCCCATGGACCCCTTCACCGTCCTCCCCGTCCAGATCTTCAACTGGGTCTCCCGTCCCCAGGAGGGGTTCCGCCTTATCGCCGCCTCGGGCATCATCGTCCTCCTGGTGGTCCTTCTGTCCCTGAACGCCTTTGCCATCTGGCTCCGCAACCGCTACCAGAGACGCGCCGAGTGGTAAAGTGAAAGGGGGTAGCATGGTCACCACGGTAGCCCCTCCGGCCCAGGCGACCCAGAGGGAGACCGCCTATGCCCTGGAGACCAGGGACCTGGGCGTGTGGTACGGCTCCACCCCGGCGCTGAGGGGCATCACCATGGGCATCTTCCAGCGCCAGGTGACGGCCATCATCGGCCCTTCGGGGTGCGGCAAGAGCACCCTGCTGCGCTGCTTCAACCGGATGAACGACCTGATCCCCGGGGCGCGGGTGGAGGGAAAGGTCCTCTTCCACGGTGCGGACTTCCACGGGGTGGATATTTACGATAAGAGGGTGGACCCCACCGAGGTGCGGATGCGCATCGGGATGGTCTTCCAGAAGCCCAACCCTTTCCCCAAGTCCATCTTCGAGAACGTCGCCTTTGGGCTGCGGATCAACGGGTATCGGGGGGACATAGCGGAGGCGGTGGAGCGGAGCCTGCGCCGGGCCGCCCTCTGGGACGAGGTGAAGGACCGCCTCCACAAGAGCGCCCTGACCCTCTCGGGAGGGCAACAGCAGCGCCTCTGCATCGCCCGGGCCCTGGCGGTGGAGCCGGAGGTGCTCCTGATGGACGAGCCCACCTCCTCCCTGGACCCCGTCGCCACCATGGCCATTGAGGAGTTGCTCCGCTCCCTGGCCCGCACGTATACTATTGTCATCGTCACCCACAACATGCAGCAGGCGGCGCGCGTCTCCGACTGGACGGCCTTCTTGCTGGCGGGGCCCGATCGGGTCGGGACCCTCATCGAGTACGGGCCGACGCGCCAGATCTTCACCAACCCCAAGGACAAGCGCACCGAGGACTACATTATGGGGCGGTTCGGGTAAAGGGGGGAGGGGATGTACCGCACCGAGTACCAGCGCTCGCTACAGGCCCTACAGGACGACGTCGTTAGCCTGGGGAGTATGGTGGAGAAGGCCATCCTCAAGGCGGTGGACGCCTTGCGCCGGCGCGACCTGGAGGAGTCCCGCAACCTCCTGGAGGGGGACACCCTCATCGACCAGAAGCGCTATGAGATTGAGGAGCGGTGCATCGAGGTCATCGCCACCCAGCAGCCCATGGCGAGGGACCTGCGCACTATCGTCGCCTTCCTCATCATCGCCAACGAGCTGGAGCGCATCGGCGACTACGCCGAGGGGATCGCCAAGATCTGCCTGATGATGGGGGAGGACCCCCCCCTCAAGCCCCTCATCGACATCCCCCGGATGGCCGAACGGTCAGCCCGGATGGTCCGGGACAGCCTGGAGGCCCTGGTGGAGCGGAATGTGGACAAGGCCATGCAGGTGTGCAGGGACGACGATGAGGTGGACGCCCTCTATGACCAGGTCTACCGGGAGCTCCTCACCTTTATGATCGAGGACCCGCGCGCTATCCGGCGGGCAACCTTCCTCCTCTGGGCGGCCCATAACCTGGAGCGGGCCGCCGACAGGGCCACCAACATCGGGGAGCGGGTCATCTTCCTGGTGACAGGGAAGCTGGGGGATTTCGCCTCCTCCTATTAGGCAGGGGCGTCTGTGCTCTGGCCTTTGGCGCTGGCCCTCGCCCTGGTGGCCTATAATACCTTCCTTCCCCTGCTGGCGGGCCGTTTCCACGAGCGGGTGTATGTGCCCTTGAACGGGACGCTGGCGCTCCTCTTGGTGGTGGGGGCGCGATGGGGGTTGGGGGTATCCTGGGAGGGGCTGGGGCTGGGGGGGAGGGGTCTCCTCCCCGGCATCGGGTGGGGTGTGGCGGTGGGGCTGGCCCTTGGGGGGCCGGCGGTGCTGGGGGCGTGGCTTTTCCCCGAGGTGGCCCGCCTGGTGCGGGGCTTCGCCCCCCCGGACATCCCCCCCACCACCAGGGCCCTCCTCTACCACCTCCTCCTCCGCATCCCCGTGGGGACGGCCCTCTTCGAGGAGGTGGCTTTCCGCGGGGTGTTGTACGGCCTCCTCCTGCAGTGGGGAGGGACCCTCTGGGCCCTCCTGGGGAGCAGCGCCGCCTTCTCCCTATGGCACATCGGCCCCATCCTGCTGCGGATGCAGCACTGGGAGGTAGGGGGCGTGTGGGGGACAAGCCTCCACTGGATAGGGGGGCTGGGAGGCACCTTCCTGGGGGGGCTGTTGCTGGGAGGGATGCGTTGGGCCACCGGCTCCCTTGCGGCTCCCCTCCTCGCCCACGCCCTCCTCAACACCCTGGGCCTCCTGGCGTGGGTCCTCCTGCGGAAACCCCCTGTATCCTCGTAGATAGGGGGACCGATGAAAAGACGGGTGGCAGTCCGTGTCCCGGGGACGACGGCCAACCTGGGGCCGGGGTTCGACTGCCTGGGGATGGCCCTGGAGCTCTTCAACCTGGTCCGGGTGGAGACGGGGCGCAGCGGGGTGGAGATCATCGGGGAGGGGGCCAAGGTCCTCCCCGCCGGCCCCGAGAACCTGGTCTACAGGGCTATGGAGAGGGTTTTCCGCCACGTCGGCGCGCCTCTCCCCCCCCTCGCCCTCTCATGCTACAACGCCATCCCCCTGGCGCGGGGCCTCGGCTCCAGCAGCGCCGCCATTGTGGGGGGAATGGTGGTGGCCAACGCCTTGTTGGGCAATCCCTTGACCCCCCAGGCCCTTCTGGAGCTGGCCGCCGACATGGAGGGCCACCCCGATAACGTGGCCCCCGCCCTTTTGGGGGGGTGTCAGATCGTGGTGCGGGTGGACGGCCGCCTCCACACGGCCCCCGTGGCCCTCCCCCAGGACCTGTGGGCGGTGGTCCTGGTCCCTGACCAGCCCATGCCCACCGGGCAGGCGCGGGCCGTCCTTTCCCCCATGGTGAGCAGGGACGACGCGGTGTTCAACCTGGGGCGGGTGGCCCTCCTGGTCAACGCCCTCGCCGGGGGCCGTCTGGAGGACCTGCGGTGGGCCACCCAGGACCGGCTCCACCAGCCGGCACGGGAGGCCCTGTTCCCCCCCATGCGCCTTATCTTCAGGGCGGCGTTGGAGGCAGGGGCCCTGGGGGTCTTCCTCTCGGGGGCGGGGTCCAGTATCCTGGCCCTCACCCGAGGGCGGGAGATAACCGTGGGGTATGAGATGCTGGACATGGCCACGAAGCTGGGGGTGAACGCTACCCTCATCATCACACGCCCTTGCCCCACCGGGGCAGAGGTGGTGGAGGAGGGGTAGAGGGGGTCCACCGGGGAGGTGGCCAGGCCGGCCAAACCCAGGGTATCCGTCGGGGGAACCCTCATGCTAGGATGGTAACGGGACAAGGGGTGACAGCGCACAGAAGGGGAGGCTCTCCACCGCGGTAAAGGGGGTCCCAACAATGGGTGACCGTGGGATACAGCAGGGCTATGACGTCCTGGTCATCGGGGCGGGGCTGGCCGGGATGCGGGCCGCCCTGGCGGCCCACCGGCAGGGGGCCCGGGTGGCGGTGATGAGCAAGGTGCACCCCGTGCGGAGCCACTCCAACGCTGCCCAGGGGGGTATCAACGCCGCCCTGACCGACAGGGGTGACAGCTGGGAGGACCACGCCTATGACACCGTCAAGGGCAGCGACTGGCTGGGCGACCAGGACGCCATTGAGGTGATGTGTCAGGAGGCGGGGCAGGAGATCATCGGCCTGGAGCATATGGGGGTGATCTTCAACAGGGATGAGAGGGGCAGGCTGGGGGCCCGCGCCTTCGGGGGCCAGCGCCGCGCCCGCTCCTTCTTCGTGGCCGACATCACCGGCCAGGCCATCCTGCACGTCATGTACGAGCAGATCCTCAAGGCAGGGGTGCCTATCCTCGAGGAGTGGTTCTGCACCGACCTGATCGTGGAGGACGGGCGGTGCGTGGGGTGTGTGGCCCTGGAGATCCGCACCGGCCGGGTGGAGGCTATCCCCGCCCGCACTGTGGTCCTCGCCACGGGAGGTCTCGGGCGGGTCTTTGAGCCCTCCACCAACGCCCTGATCTGCACAGGGGACGGCCTGACCCTGGCCTACCGGGCCGGCGCCCCCCTGATGGACATGGAGATGGTGCAGTACCACCCCACCACCTTGAAGGGCAGCGGTGTCCTTATCACCGAAGGGGCCAGGGGTGAAGGGGCGTACCTCCTCAACAAGCACGGCGAACGCTTCATGGCCCGCTATGCCCCCAAGATGATGGAGCTGGCCTCCCGGGACGTGGTCTCCCGGGCGGAGATGACGGAGATCCTGGAGGGAAGGGGGGTGGATGGGTGCGTCCTGCTGGACTGCCGGCACCTGGGGGAGAAGAGGATCCGGGAGCGCCTCTCCCAGATCTATGACATCGCCCGGGACTATGCCGGGGTGGACATAACCCGCGAGCCCATCCCCATCCGCCCGGGCATGCACTACCAGATGGGGGGGATCAAGACGGACGTCTGGGGGCGGTGCTGGGATCCCACAGGGCGCTGGCAGGGGGTAGAGGGCCTCTTCGCCGCCGGGGAGTGCGCCTGCGTCTCCGTGCACGGCGCCAACCGCCTGGGGGCCAATTCCCTCCTGGACACCCTGGTCTTTGGGCGGCGCGCCGGGGAGACGGCCGCCCGCTGGGCCCAAGAGCGGCCCCTCCCCTCGGTGAACTTCCCCCACTGGCGGCAGCGGAGGGAGGAGGGCATCCGCTCCCTCCTGGCCCGGGAGGTCAACGCCGACTCCATCGCCAGGATCCGGTGGGAGATGGGAACCACCATGGACTCATTCCTTGGGGTCTTCCGGGACAGGGAGGGGATAGAGAGGGCCCTCCACACCCTGCGGGGCCTGCGGGAGCGGTACGAGAGGGTGGGGGTCCGGGACAAGGGCCGCACCTTTAACACCGCCCTCCTCTTCGCCCTGGAGCTGGACTTCATGCTGGAGTGCGCCGAGGCGATCGCCATCAGCGCCCTGACCAGGACCGAGAGCCGCGGCGCCCACTTCCGCCGCGACTACCCCCAGAGGGATGACGTCCATTGGCTAAAGCACATCCTCTTGTACCGTAACCCCAACGGGGAGTTCCCCCGTATCGCCTACCTCCCCGTCACCATCACCCGCTGGCCCCCCCAGGAAAGGAGCTACTGATGCGGGTCACCCTGAAGGTCCGCCGCTACAACCCCGAAGCCCCTCACCCCCGCCCCTACTGGCAGGAGTACTCCCTCGAGGTGGAGCAGTCGGCCACGGTGCTGGATGCCCTCCTCCGCATCCGGGAGGAGGTAGACGAATCCCTGGCCTTACGCTGCTCCTGCCGCAGCGCCATCTGTGGCTCCTGCGCCATGCGCATCAACGGTCAAGCCACCCTGGCCTGCAAGACCAGGCTCGCGGCGGTGGCCGGCCAGGACGGCGTCCTGACGGTGGAACCCATGGGCAACTTGCCGGTGGTCAAGGACCTGGTGGTGGACATGGCGCCCCACTGGCAGAAGGTCCGGGCGGTGGAGGCGTGGCTGCAACCCACAGGGCCTGAGCCGGAGGGGGAATACCTGGTCCCCAACGAGGCCATGCTCCACCTGGCCGAGGTCATGAACTGTATCATGTGCGGGGCGTGTGTGTCGGACTGCACGGTGCTGGAGGTGGACCCCACCTTCCTGGGGCCGGCGGCCCTGGCCAAGGCCTACCGTTTTGTGGCCGACCCGCGGGATGGGGCCACGAAGGAGCGCCTGGGGAAGTACACCGCCCCCGGGGGCGTCTGGGACTGCACCCGGTGCTTTGCGTGTGTCGAGGTGTGCCCCAAAGGGGTGGCCCCCATGGAGCGCATTATGGCCCTCCGGGAGCGGGCCATAGCCGCCGGCTACACCGATACCTATGGCGCCCGCCACACCCTCGCCTTTGCCGAGCTGGTGGAGCACAGCGGCAGGCTGGACGAGCTGCGCCTGCCCTTGAAGACCTTCGGGTATACCAACGTTCCCCAGCTGGTCGGCCTCCTCCCCGTTGCCGTGCGCGCCCTGGCCCGCCGGAAGGCCCCTTCCCCCTTCCATAAACCCATCCCCGGGGTGGCGGCCTTCCGCCGTACCGTCCGGAGGGCCCGGCAGGCCTCCCCCACAGCGGGCAAACAGGCTACAGGAGGGTCGCGGTGAAGTTCGCCTTCTTCCCAGGCTGTGTCTCCCGGGGCGGGTGTCCCGAGCTCTACCCCTCGGCGGTGGCGGTGGCGCGGAAAGTGGGCCTGGAGCTGGAGGAGCTCACAGGGGCATCCTGCACCGGGGCGGGGGTCCTCCAGGAGAGCAACCCCTTCTTGGGAGATTGCCTCAACGCCCGCACCTTCGCCATGGCCGAGCGGCTGGGGCTGCCCATCCTGACCATCTGCTCCACCTGCCAGGGGGTGATGAGCCAGGCCCACGTCCGCCTCCGGGATGAGGCCTATCGGGAGAGGGTCAACGGGGTGTTGGCCGAGGAGGGGCTCTCCTACCGGGGCCAGGCGCAGGCGAAGCACCTCCTCTGGGTCCTGGTGGAGGATATCGGTCTGGAGAGGGTGAAGGCCATGGTCGTGCGTCCCCTGCGCGGCCTCCGCGTCGCCCCCTTCTATGGGTGCTACCTGGTGCGTCCGTCTAAGGTCCTGGGGTACGATGAGAGGCCCGAACGCCTCCGGGCCTTAGAGCGCCTCATCGAGGCCCTGGGGGCCGAGCCGGTGGACTTCCCCGGGAAGACGCGCTGTTGCGGCTTCCCCATCCTTACCATCAACGAGGGCAACGCAGTGGCCATGGTGGCCCAGCACACCCTGGACGCCAAAGAGCGGGGGGCGGATGCTATGGTCACCCCCTGTCCCCTCTGCCATCTGAACCTGGACGGGTACCAGGTCAAGGCTATGGGGCGGGTGAAGGAGCGCATCGACCTCCCCATCCTCCACCTTCCCCAGCTGGTGGGGTTGGCCCTGGGGATTGACCCCAAGACCCTGCGCCTGGGACGGCACCTCATCTCCGCCGCCCCGGTGCTGGAGCGGCTGGGGCCTGTGGCCGTCAAGGGGGTGTAAAGACCCCATGTTCCGCGTCACCATGGACCCGGACCTGTTCACGATAGGGGGGTGGTCCCTCACCTGGCACGGGGTGCTGACCATGGCAGGGGTGCTCCTTGCGGTGTGGCTGGTGGCCCGCTGGGCGCCCCGCCACGGCATCGCCAGCGACGCCGTCTACGCCACCGCCACCTGGGCCATTATCGGGGGCATCATCAGCGCCAGGCTCCTGCACGTCCTGGACGAATGGCGGTACTATAGCGCCCATCCCTTGCAGATTTTTGCCATATGGCAGGGGGGGATAGCCATCTGGGGGGCTATCCTGGGGGGGTTTGCAGCCGGGGCTATCTATGCCCGCATGAACCGCCTGCCGGTGGGGCGTCTGGCGGACATCACCGCCCCCGCGCTCCTGTTGGCCCACACCGTGGGGCGCATAGGGGATGTGATCAACGGGGAGCACGTCTCCAGGCCCACCACCATGCCTTGGGGGGTGGTGTGGGCCCACCCCGAGAGCCCTACCTATCAGTATTACGGGGGGCAGGCGGTGCCCACCCATCCGGCGGTGGCCTATGAGATGGTGTGGAACATGCTGGTCTTCGCCCTCCTGTGGTGGATGGTGCGGGGACGTCTCAAGCCGGAGGGGATGACCTTCGCCCTCTACCTGGCCCTGACGGCCATCGGGCGCTTCTTCATCTACTTCTACCGCCTTGATGACCGGGAATGGGTCGCCGGCCTGAGCCAGGCGCAGCTGGTCTCCTTGCTCGTCCTGGCGGTGACCGTTCCCCTTCTCGCCCTCAGGGCCCGCTGGGTGTCGACGGCGCCGGAGGCCCTGCCTTCCCGGAGGGGGAAGGCCTAAGATTCCCCAGCGCCGCCTGCCGGGCGCAGGTCGCGGACGATGAGGCGCAGCCCCCTGGGGTTTTCCCCACAGGTCAGGTCGGGGGTGAACACCACATCACAGCGGGGGGGAACCCCCTGTCCCCCCGTCGCCCCCAGGCGGAAACCCACCCCATCCCAGACCGCTTTCCCCTGGCGGAAGCGGAGGAGGAGGTGCTCCCCCCCTTCACCGCTCACCCGCCAGGAGAGCACCTCTACCCCCCTGGCCAGGAAGAGGGGTTCGGGGTTGCCGGGCCCGAAGGGTTCCATCTGGCGGAGGGTCTGGTAGGCTATCCCCACCATGTCGGCGAAGGAGGCCTCCCCGTCGATGGTGAGGGTAGGGGCCAAGGGGGTGGCGCCCACTTGCTGCCGGATGGCCTCCGCCATGGCCTCCTGCACCGCGGGCAGGGCGGCCGGGGAGCACTCAAAGCCCCCCGCTGCGGCGTGCCCCCCGAACCGCTCGAGCCAGGGGGAGGCCGCCTCCAGGGCGCGGCTGATATCCACCTCGGGGATGCTGCGGGCGCTGGCCCGCACCCGCCCCTCGCAGGACGCCGCCACCACCGCGGGGCGGTAGAAGGCCTCTACTAATCGGGCCGCCACCAGACCGTTCACCCCGGGCACAAACTCCTCCCCGCCGACGAACAGGAGGGGGGGCAGGGGGAAAGGGACGCGCTCCATGGCCCGGGCGGTCAGCTCCTCCGTGAGGCGCTGACGCTTGGCGTTCCACTCCTCCGCCTCCCGGGCCAGGGGGATGGCCTCCTCCGGAGAGGGGGCCAGGAGGAGGCGGAGGCTCACCTCGGCGCTGGCCAGGCGCCCGGGGGCGTTCAGGCGTGGGGCCACGATAAAGGCGACCGTCTCGGCGGACACCTCTTCGGGCCGGAGGCCGGCGCAGGCGTAGAGGGCCAGGAGGCCGGGGCGCCGGGTGCACCGGAGGTGGCGCAGCCCTTCCCGGACAAGGGAACGGTTCTCCCCCCGAAGAGGCCCGAGGTCGGCGATGGTCCCCAGGGCCGCCAGCTCCACGAGGCCAGGGGGCAGGGGGCGGCGCAGGGCACGGTACAGGGCCTCGGCCACCTTCAAGGCCAGGCCGGCCCCCGTCAGATGGGGAAAGGGGTAGGAAGAGCCCTTCACCCACGGCGATATCACCGCCACCGCCTGGGGAGGGGTCTTGGAGGGCAGGTGGTGGTCCGTCACGATCAGGTCCATGTTCAGGGAGGAGGCGGCCGCGCCCTCTTCCCCTGCGGCAATACCGGTGTCCACGGTGATGACCAACCCTACCCCCTGCTGCCGGAGGTACCGGAGGGCCGGGACGTTGAGGCCGTGCCCCTCCGTCACCCGGTGGGGGATGTAGGGGACGACCCGTCCCCCCAGGCCCTCCAGGGCCTCCGTCAGAAGGGCGGTGGCGGTGACCCCATCGGCGTCGAAATCCCCGAAGACCCCTATCCCTTCTCCCCCCAGAAGGGCCCGTAAGATCCGGTGTACTGCCCTGTCCATCTGGGGGAGAAGGAAAGGGTCCTGGAGGGGCCCCGGCTGGGGGTCCAGGAAGGAGGCCACCGCCTCCTGGGTGCGCAGCCCCCGGTGCCACAGCACGGCAGCGACAGGGGGGGGCAACCCCAGGGAACGGACAAAGGCGGGGGGAGGCGGGGGCAAGACCCGCCAGCGGCGGATGGGGGCGGGGCGAGGACCTAGGGCTCCCACTGGCGAAAGACAAGGGTGGAGTTATGGCCCCCAAAGCCCAGGGCGTTGGTCAAGGCCACCCGCACCCGGCCGTAGCGGGGCGTCCAGGGGGTGTAGTCCAGGTCGCACTCGGGGTCCGGGTCCTCCAGGTTAATGGTGGGGGGGATAGCGCCCCGGAGAATGCTCATGGCCGTGACCACCGCCTCCAGGGCCCCTGCCGCCCCCAGCAGGTGGCCGGTCATGGACTTGGTGGAGCTGATGGGGATGCGGTACGCCTCCTCGCCGAAGACCGCCTTAATGGCCTGGGTCTCATACTTATCGTTCAGGGGGGTGGAAGTGCCATGGGCGTTGATGTAGTCCACATCCCGGGGCTCCAGCCCGGCGCGGCGCAGGGCCAGGGCCATGGCCCTGGCCCCCCCTTCCCCTCCGGGGGCGGGTTGGGTGATATGGTACGCGTCGGCCGTGGCGGCGTATCCCACCACCTCCACCAGAGGCCGGGCGCCCCGGGCCAGGGCGTGCTCCAGCCGCTCCAGGACCATCACAGCGGCCCCCTCTCCGACAACGAAACCATCCCGCTGGCGGTCGAAGGGACGGGACGCCCGCTCCGGCTCATGGTTGCGACGGGAGAGGGCCTGGCAGGCGGTAAAAGCGGCAAAGACCAAGGGGCAGATGGGCGCTTCAGTGCCCCCGGCCACCGCCATGTCCACCTCCCCCCGCCGGATAAGTTCAAAGGCCTCCCCGATGGCATCGGAGCCGCTGGCGCAGGCGGAGATGACCCCGAAGTTCGGCCCCTTAAAGCCCAGGGCGATGGAGAGGTAACCGGAGGCCATGTCCGCCAGCATCATGGGGGCCAGGAAGGGGCTGACCCACCGGGGCCCCCTCTCCTGCAGCACAGCGAACTGCTGGGAGAGGGTGAGGATCCCTCCCAAGCCTGTGCCGATGGTCGTAGAACAGCGCTCGGGGTTAAGGGGGGTGCCGTTCAGGCCAGCCTGGCGGAGGGCCTCCTGGGCGGCGGCCACAACGAAGTGGATACACCGATCGGTGCGCCGCGCCTCCTTCCTGTCCAGGTAGTTGAGGGGGTCGAACCCCTTCACCTCCGCGGCGATCCGGCTCTCAAAAGGGGTCGGGTCGAAGGCGGTGACCTGTCCCACCCCCGATTTTCCCCGCAGGAGCGCCTGCCACGTCTCCTCCACCGACAGGCCGAGGGGGGAGATCACCCCCATCCCCGTCACCACAACACGTATCCTGGGCATCCTCTCTTCCCCTTTGGCACCCATTATAGGGCCCCGGGTCCCCCGGGGGGCTCAGACCACCGGATCCGGTTCTTCACCCACGGCTTGGGGGTACACGCCAGCGGGAAAAACTCCTCGGGAGGACTGGCTGGGGCAAGGAGGAGGCGCAAGGGGAAAGACCCGTTCCTCTGCACCTTATCCAGCCACTGGATGGCCTGCACCATGTGTGACCTGCCCATACGGTAACAGGGGACCACCCCTATGTTGGAACGCAAGGCCCTCTCGAGGATAGTCGCCAGGGCCGCGGCGTGGCGCCGACCCTGACCAGAGGGTCTGGCGAGGAACACGACAACCCCATTGGGTGCCAGAGCATCCATATAGGGGGCCAGGGCAAGGGGGTCGCCGCTGGTCTCCAGGACCCCGTCCAGGGAATGGAGGTGGTCAACGGTTGCCTCCTGAGGGTTCAGGATAGGGACCCCCAGGTCGGCGAGAGAGGAGGCCATCTCAGAGGGCATGGGGTGGCAGGGGAGAAGAGTGACCGCTGCATCCAGGAGGCGCATGTAGAGGGCCGTCAGGACGGTCAGGACCGATGAGCCTATGATCAGGAAGTGTTTGTCCTGCATCCAACAGGTCTGGTCCCAGCGGTGTCCAAAGTGGGCGCAGGAGGGGAGGGTACGTTGCTGCACCTTAGCAAGGGTGTTGGCCCCCTTGATAGCCAGCGCCAGGGGCTCGACCAGCAGGGCCACCTCCCCCAAGGAGGGGGGGATGGGCACCAGGTTCTCCTCCTCTTCCACCCGCACCTGACACGCCCACCCGTGGGCGCGGTGAAGGCCTGGCTCCTTATAGAGATCGGTGACACACTCGTCGGGAGAGCCGTCGGCGCACGGGCCGCAAACACCACAGGGGAGACGCAAAAGGGGGACAACCCAATCCCCCGTCTTTACCAGGGAGGTTCTCCGCCCGGGGCGCACCACCCGTCCGACCATCTCGTGACCTATCACCCACCGCTGGTGCTCCGGAGGTTTCCCCTCCCGGTGCAGGAGCAAGAGCTGGTCCAGCTGGCATATGCCCACCTCTTCCACCTGCACCAGGACCTGGCGTCCCCCTGGAGGAGGGGGAGGGGGGAGGGAGACCTGCTGGGGTACCCAACGGGGTTGGCTGGGGTTGAAGACGAGACCGAGGACCCCTGTCATGGGAGGCCTTCTTGCGGGGGCTGGGGTTATCCTAATGGCGGCGGTGGCCCTCTGTCTAGAGGTGGGGGAGGGGCCTTTTGAGGGGATTAGCCCTACGGCCCGTTTCCCCGGGGATGCAACGCTGCCCGGCCAGGATTCGAACCTGGGTCAAGGGATCCAAAGTCCCCTGTGCTACCACTGCACCACCGGGCAATGGCTGCCTGGGCTCTCCTTCCCCGCGGGGAAACCCGTCTCCCCCTTTCCCTTTGTACACCCGGCCCCCGGGCCAGTCAAGGGGAGCGGCCACTACCGAAGGGGTGGTTGAATGCCCCATTCGGGAGGTCTCCTTTGCATGGAAGACACCCCCCTGGACCCGGCTTCCCCAGAGAGCTGGCGTGGATCAGATAGCGGTCCAATAGGGCGGCGGAGATGCGTAGCCTTCTCAGGGCTGGGGACGGCGGCGGGGGACGCCCACCGCCGTCAGGAACATGACGGCGTGGTGGGAGGCGGCCGGGGCGAAGAAGGAGACCACATCGTCGTCGTAGAAGGTCAGCCCGGTGGCGCCCTGCCCCAGGGCGTAGGCGGCCAGGTATATTTTGCCCCCCACGGTCCCCGCCTCCAGCTGGGCTGCCCGGTACCCCCGGTTGCCGAACCGCTCCAGCACCGCCCCTAACGGCGCCAGCATGTAGAGGTCGGCGCACGCATCGGCCCCCAGGGCCTGTTCCAGGGCAAGATAGCCGGCCAGGGACCGGAAGTCCCCTCCCCGCAGCAGCTCCAGGGCCTCCTCCCGGGGCCGATAGAGGTAGGCCCCGGAGGGTAGCCCCTCCACGGCGTTGACGATGAGGAAGAGGCGGTTGAGGCCCAGACCCGTCGGCGGCAGGAAGTCGGCGGGGATGCCGCGGGTGGCGCAGTGGACGATGGTGGACAGCACCCCATAGGGGATGCGGGCCTCACGGTCGAAGCGGCGGGCGGAGCCCCGCCGCATCACCACCGCCTCGATGCCGTCCGAGGGGGCCGGGTCAAGGGGCGCCAGGGGGAAGAGGGGTCCCGATGGGGGCGGCAGGGGCCAGGAGGGGGGCTCCCCCCGCCAGGCGGACGCCTCCTCCCCGCTGGTCAGGGACGACGCCCGGTGCATGGCGGCGATGGCCGGGTATTCCCTCGGCCGGGCCGAAAGGGACGCCGTTTCCAGGCGCAGGGGGGGGATAGGGGGTGGAGGGGGAGGGGGCGTCGCCCCGCATCCCAGGGCTACCAGGAGCAGGGAGGCCTCGTGCCCTCCATCCAGCCCCAGCAGGTGGTTCACCGGGGCGTCGGCAAAGCCCAGCACCACCCTCGCCGGCAGCCCGTGGGCGGCGGCCATGGCCAGCAGGTTGGCCAGGATCGTGCCCGAGTCCCAGAAGGCGTGACGGTAGGTGCGGGCGCGGTACTTCCAGGCGTTGCGCCAGAAGGTGCTGGCGAAGACGATGGCCAGGGGCGCCCCGGCCAGGGCCGGCTCCCCACCACTGGCCTCCACAAGGACAGGCCGGTAGTCACCCCGACGGAGGCAGCGCAGGGCGAAGTCGTGAGGCCCGAAGTGGTAGACCCCTGCCGGTAGGTCGGGCAGGTCGCCGCACACCAGGTAGAGGTCTATATGGTAGAGGGCGCCGGTGCAGGCCGCCGCCCGAAAGTACACCTCACCCCCGGGGTAGCGGAGGCGCTTGGTGATGCCGGCCGAGTAGTACAGGAGGCTGGCCAGGGTGGCCAGGTCGGGCGCCTCCCTGCGCGTCGGGTAAGAGGGGCTGGCCAGGGCTTGCAGGCAGGGAAAGCCGCTGACGGGCAGATCGCGGGGCAAGGGCAGGGGCTCCAGGCCGCGGTAGATCTTGAAGGGCAGGGGGCAGTTGGCCCAGTCCAACGGCTCCGCCTCCCGCCGCACACTCCAGAAGGAGTGCTTGGTGGCGTTGTGGTATTCCCAGGCAGCAGAGGTGGGGTGGCTTGTCCTCGACATAAGACCGAGGCGCCCTGGACCTGCCCCTTCATTATTGCACACAAGGGCCCCGGGCCGCCCCTGCAAGGGCACCCCATAGGCCCCACCCCCTCGCCCCACCCCCCCCTTGACAGGGACGCTGCCCCCGGCTACTCTGGACACTGAAGCGGGCGGGCGTAACTCAGCGGCAGAGTGTCTGCTTCCCAGGCAGAAAGTCGGGGGTTCAAATCCCCTCGCCCGCTCCATATGGTTTTCTACGGATGTCCCCTTGACGGGGGGAGGCCGCCCCGGCTACCATTGGCAGGCGTAGGGTAGTCATAGGAGCGGAGGTGTGGTTTCCTTCCCCGGGGGGACGGTACAGCTGGTCCGGACCTTCCTGCGCCCCGGCCTGGGGCTGAAGCGGTGGTTGGCCCTCTTCGGGCTGGGCATCGTCTGCTTCGGGTTGGGCATCGCCTTCCTGACGGCCATCCCGATAACCCCGCGTCTCCTTGCCCTGGGGCAGCTCCTCACCCTTAAGTTCCTCCCTCCCCTCCTGCGGGGGGGTATCTTCATAGCCCTTGGGGGGCTCCTCCTCCTCCTCTCCACAGTGGCGATATACACCACCCTGGAGGCGAAAGCGCGCCGGCGTCGCCCCGGCCTTCCCCTCATGGAGGCGTTCTACGAGGAGGAGGTGCTGCGCCGGGGGCCCAGGGTGGTGGCTATCGGTGGGGGCACGGGGTTGTCCACACTGCTGCGGGGCCTGAAGAGGTATACGAGCCGCATCACGGCCATCGTCACCGTGGCCGACGACGGGGGCAGCTCGGGGAGGTTGCGGGAGGAGCTGGGCATCCCCCCCGCAGGGGACGCCCGCAACTGCCTGGTGGCCCTGGCCCAGATGGAGCCGGCGATGGAGCGGCTGATGGATTTCCGTTTCCCCAAGGGGACAGGGCTGCAAGGGCACAGCATGGGCAACCTGCTCCTGGCCGCCTTGACCTACACGGAAGGGGGCTTCTCCCAAGCCCTGGACGCCGCCTCCGCGCTCCTGGCGGTCCGGGGGAGGGTGATCCCCGTGGCCGACACCCCCACCCTCACCCTATGGGGGGAGAGGGGGGATGGACGGGTCATCCCGGGGGAGTCGCGCCTGCCCCAGCCGGGCATCCCCCTGAAGAGGGTGTGGCTGGAGCCGCAGGACATCTCCCCAAACCCGGCCGCCCTGGAGGCCATCGCGGAGGCCGACCTCATCGTCATCGGGCCGGGGAGCCTCTTCACCAGCGTTATCCCCAACTTCCTGGTGCCGGGGATTGCCGAGGCGGTGAACCGCGCCCGGGCCCCCAAGGTCTTCGTGTGCAACGTGGCCACCCAGCCGGGGGAGACAGAGGGGTTCGGGGTGGAGGAGCACCTGCGGGCCTTCCGGGAGCACACCGGCGTTGAGATAACCCACCTGGTGGTCAACAGCCGGGTGCTCCCCTTCCCCCCCCACTGGAACCAGCAGCCGGTGGTCCCCCGCAAGCCCCCCGCCTTCCACGGGGTGTACATAGAGGCCGACCTGATCAGCGACGCCATGCCCACCCGCCACGACCCCGACCGGCTGGCGCGCACCCTGCTGGCGATCGGGGCGTCAAGGGGAAGGGGGGCAGGCCCCCCTTCCCTCACCCCCAGCGGCGCCTCAGGGCTATCATAAAAAAAGGGGGGTGACGTGGTGCGGTTTGAGCGGGGCGAACCGGAGCGTCCCAAAGGCCATGCCCTCCTCTACTTCTCCACCCCAGAGGGGGACCTGCTGGCCACCTATGTGGTGGTCCTCCCCCTGGAGGTAGACCTCACCAAGTACATGCCCCCCTTCCTGGCCAGCCAGATGGGCGGGGTCAGCACCCTGGACCTCTCCTCCTTCGCCTTCCCCCCTGTCCCGGAAAGGGTACCCTCCCGTGAGGCGCTGGAGCAGACCGTGGGGCAGCGGGACGACGACCTGATCTTCGGGGGGGAGATAAACCCCACCGACACGATGGCCATGGTCACCCGGGTGGCGGCGGTGGTGCAGGAGTACGCGCGCCTTTACACGGAGTGGCGGGAACGCTGGCCTGCCCCCGTTGCGGCCTCCCCCTCCCCCGAAGGGGGGCCTTCGGACATAGGGGTGCAGGACGTCCTTTACGCCTACATGGACGAGCGGGAGCGGGTGGCCGAGCTGGCCCGCCTGGTGAGCAAACTCCGCTTTGCCGTCGAGGGGGCCGACCCCCGGGCTGTGCATGAGGCGGAGGGGGAGGTGTACACCCTGGCCAAACACCTGGGGGAGGAATACCAGGTGCACCGCCTCCTCCAGGCGGTCAAAGACCCCTCCCCCCGGGGCGCCCGCCTGGCCCAGTGGCACCTGGAGCGTATGTGGAAGGTGGCAGCACGGGACTGGGAGGGGGTAAGGGTCCTGGAGGAGCACATCGCCGCCGAAGAGGGGCGCCCTCCCTTCGCCGCCTCTTGACCACCCCCTCCCACCCCCTTTAGCCTCAAGATGGGGGCCCGTAGCTCAGCGGGCAGAGCGGCCGGCTCATAACCGGCGGGTCCCAGGTTCGAATCCTGGCGGGCCCACTTGACACCCTGCCTCTCCGGCGGTATAGTGGTTGCCAAAAAAAGGTAAAGGCGACGAACGGGACGAGTAGGCCCCAGGCGCGGCCCCAGAGAGCCGGGGGAGGTGGAAGCCGGCGCCGGCGCGGGGGTTGAATGGACCCGGGAGCCGCACCCCGAACGGGGTGGACGCCCCTAGTAGGCGGCGCCGGATGGGCCCCGTTACCACGGCCCTAGATGGTCGTCGTGCCCCACCCGGCACGCCCATCGAGAAGGAGATGCCTGCCCGGGGTGGCGTGCAAGGGCAGGCGAAAAAGGGTGGCACCGCGGGAAGAGGGCCCCGCCCCTTTACGGTGGGGCCCTCGCTTTTTTAGGGCCAACACAAACGCCGGAGGAGGTGCGTATGGAGGAGACGAAAATCCCCCTCTCTGAGAGGGAGCTCCCCACCCAGTGGTATAACGTCCAGGCCGACCTGCCCAAACCCCTGCCGCCTGTTCTCCACCCGGCCACGAAACAGCCGGTGGGCCCCCAGGACCTGGCCCCCCTTTTCCCCCAGGCCCTCATCCTCCAGGAGGTGAGCCGGGAGCGCTGGATCCCCATCCCCGAGGAGGTGCGCCGGATCTACGCCCTGTGGCGCCCCACCCCCCTTTACAGGGCCCGCCGGCTGGAGAGGGCCCTGGACACCCCCGCCCATATCTACTACAAGTACGAGGGGGTCTCCCCCCCGGGGAGCCATAAGCCCAACACGGCGGTGGCCCAGGCCTACTACAACAAGCAGGAGGGGGTCCGCCGCCTGACCACCGAGACGGGCGCCGGTCAGTGGGGGAGCGCCCTCGCCTTCGCCTGCCGCCTCTTCGGGTTGGAGTGCAAGGTGTACATGGTCAAGGTCTCCTACTTCCAGAAGCCCTACCGACGGGTGTTGATGGAAACGTGGGGGGCCTCGGTGGTGCCCAGCCCCAGCCCCGACACCCGCGCCGGACGGGCGATCCTCGCCAAAGACCCGGAGAACCCCGGCTCCCTGGGCATCGCCATCAGCGAGGCGGTGGAGGATGCCGCCACCCACGAGGACACCAAGTACTCCCTCGGCTCCGTCCTGAACCACGTCCTCCTCCACCAGACGGTCATCGGGGAGGAGGCCCGCCTGCAGATGGAGAAGGCGGGGGAATACCCCGACATCGTGGTGGGGTGCATAGGGGGCGGCTCCAGCTTCGCGGGCCTCTCCCTCCCCTTTGTCCGGGACCGCCTCCAGGGCCGGAGCAGGACGCGCTTCATCGCCGTGGAGCCGGAGGCATGCCCCTCGGTGACCCGGGGCGTCTACGCCTATGACTACGGCGACACCGCGGGGATGACCCCCCTCCTGAAGATGCACACCCTGGGGCACACCTTCCTCCCCCCCCGCATCCACGCGGGGGGCCTCCGCTACCACGGGATGGCCCCCATCATCTCCCTCCTGGCCGAGGAGAAGATCGTCGAGGCGGTGGCGGTCCACCAGAACCCCACCTTCGCGGCGGCCGTCACCTTCGCCCGGGCCGAAGGCATTATCCCCGCCCCCGAGTCGGCCCACGCCATCCGGGTGGTGATCGACGAGGCCCTCAAAGCCCGGGAGGAGGGGGTACGCCGTGTCATCCTCTTCAACCTGTCCGGCCACGGCCACTTCGACATGCAGGCCTACGACGAGTACCTCGCGGGGCGCCTGCAGGACTACGCCTACCCCCGGGAGGCCGTGGAGCAGGCCATGGCCCTGCTGCCCAAGGTGTAAGGGAGGGCGGATGTACTTCCCCCCATTGGAGGAGGTGAAAGCCCGGGCCGTCCCGGGCGCCCGGGTGCCGGTCTACCGGGAGATGAAGGCCGACCTGGAGACGCCGGTGTCGGCCTTCCTGAAGGTGGCCCGCCCCCCCTATGCCTTCCTCCTGGAGAGCGTCGAGGGGGGTGAGCGGCTGGCCCGCTACACCTTCCTGGGCACCGAGCCCCGCCGGGTCCTCCGCATGGGGCCGGGGCAGCCCCACGGGGCGGGCGACCCCCTAAAGGCCCTCGAGGCCCACCTGTCCCGCCACCCGCTCCTCCCCGTGCCGGGGTTGCCCCGCTTCCACGGGGGGATGGTGGGTTACCTGGCCTACGAGGTGGCGCGCTACTTCGAGGGGCGCGTCCCCGCCCCCAGGGCCAACACCCTCGGTCTCCCCGAGGCGGTCTTCATGGAGGCCGACACGGTCCTTGTCTTTGACCACCTGCGCCACGTCATCACGGTGGTCAGCCACGCCTACTTGGACGGCCCGGTAGAGGAGGCCTACGCCCGGGCGGTGGCCCGCATCGAAGAGATAGTGCGCCGTCTGGAGCGCCCCCTGCCCACCTGGGGCCCCGCCGCCACCCTCTGGTCCTCCCCCAGGCGGTCCCTCTCCTCCCCGAGGGCAGCCGGGGGAGAAGGGGGCCCCCGCTTCACCGCCAACGTCTCCAAAGAGGAATACCTGCAGATGGTCCGCCGGGCCCGGGAGTACATCTGCGCCGGCGATATCATCCAGGTGGTCCTCTCCCAGCGCTTCTCCTGCGCCACCGGGGCGCGCCCCTTCGACCTCTACCGCGCCCTGCGGGCCATCAACCCCTCCCCCTACATGTTTTTCCTGGCCCTGGACGACCTGTACCTGATCGGCGCCTCCCCCGAGCTCCTGGTGCGGGTGGAAGAGGGGGAGGTGGCCACCCACCCCATCGCCGGCACCCGCCCCCGGGGGCGGACCCCTGAGGAGGACCTGGCCCTAGAGGAGGAGCTCAAGGGCAGTGAAAAGGAACGGGCCGAGCACCTTATGCTCCTTGACCTGGGCCGCAACGACATCGGACGGGTCAGCCAACCCGGCACAGTGCGCGTCACCCAGATGATGGAGGTGGAGCGCTACAGCCATGTCATGCACCTGGTGTCCCACGTGGTGGGGCGGCTCCGTCCGGGCCTCACCTGCTACGACGCCCTCCGCTCCTGCTTCCCCGCGGGCACCGTCTCCGGCGCCCCTAAGGTGAGGGCTATGGAGATCATCGCCGAACTGGAGCCCGACGCCCGGGGGCCCTACGCGGGGGCGGTGGGGTATGTCAGCTTCTCAGGGAACATGGACACCTGCATCACCCTGCGCACCATCGTCCTCAAAGACGGGGTCGCCCATATCCAGGCGGGCGGCGGCATCGTCTATGACTCCACCCCTGAGGGGGAGTACGAGGAGTGCCACCACAAGGCCCGCGCCCTCTTCCGCGCCATCCGCGAGGCCGAGGCGGGGCTGTAACCCCGGAGGAGGTGGGGGATGCTGGTCCTGATCGACAACTACGACAGCTTCACCTATAACCTGTACCAGTACCTCTGCGAGCTGGGGGCGGAGGTAGTGGTGCTCCGCAACGACCGGGTGACCCTGGAGGACATTGGGGCCCTCTCCCCCCGGGGCCTAGTGGTCTCCCCCGGCCCCTGCTCCCCCAGGGAGGCGGGCATCTCCAACGATGCCATCCGTTTCTTCGCAGGGCGGATCCCCATCCTGGGCGTCTGCTTGGGCCACCAGTGCATCGGCTACGCCTTCGGGGCGCAGGTGGGACGGGCCCCCGAGATCGTGCACGGGAAGACCTCCCCCATCCACCACGACGGCAAAGGGGTCTTCCAAGGACTCCCCAACCCCTTCCCCGCCACCCGCTACCACTCCCTTGTCGTCTACCCCCAGGGCCTCCCCGACTGCCTAGAGGTCAGCGCCACCACCGCCACCGGCCTCATCATGGGCCTGCGCCACCGGACCTTCCCCATTGAAGGGGTCCAGTTCCACCCCGAATCCATCGCCACCCCGCACGGCAAGGCCCTCCTACGGAACTTCCTGGACATGGTATACTCCCCCCCAGGGAAGGGAAGGCCATGAACATCCACGACCTGATCCGCGAACACCGTACCCACAGCCCCCTGCTGGCCCAGAGGCCGCCGGAGGCCCTCCTCCTCTGGTATGCCGACCTGGCCCTCGAGGTTCATAACACCTCCGTCCACTACCGCTGCCCGGGGTGCGGGACACCCCAGAGCATGCCCGTAGAGGAGTTCGTCTACCGGGATAGCAACGAGGACCTCTGGTGCGACACCTGCCGTGGGGACCTGGAGGAACGCGGGGGACCCATGGCCTAGGGGGAAAGGAGCCACTATGGCAGTGAAAGCCTACATCCTCATCACCGCCGACACCGCCCAGACCAAGCAGGTGGTAGACACCCTGCGCCGTAACCCCAAGCTCAGGGAGGTCAACGAGGTGCTGGGACCCTTTGACATTATCGTGGAGATGGAGGCGCCGAGTCTGGACGGGATCACCTCCACCCTCCGGGAGGAGGTGCGCCCTATCCCCGGCATCCGCAACACCCTCACCTGTGTGGTCATGCGCTCCTAGCCCCCGGGGGCGTTGACATGCCCCGCCGCCTCCCCTAGCATGGGCTTACCCACCCACCCCGCCACGCGGACAGAAAAGGAGGGAGAATATGGCGACAAAGGCCTACATCCTTATCGAGACCGCCGTGGGGAAGACGCGGGATGTGGTGCAAGCCGTCCGCAACATCCCCGGTATGCGCTCCGTTGATGCTGTCACCGGTCCTTATGACGTGATCGCTGTGTTGGAGGCCGATGACCTGAATGCCATCGGCCAGATTGTGACGGAGAGGATCCACACGGTCAGCGGTGTCCTCCGCACCGTCACCTGTTTGGCGGTGGCGGTGCGGTAGGGAACGGGTCCTGGCTGGGAGGGGGGCGATGGAGTATCGGTTCTCGCCGGAGGAGGAGGCTTTTCGCCACGAGGTCCGGGCCTTCCTCCGGAGGGAGCTCCCACCCGGCTATATCGGGCCCGCCACCCTGGGGGACGAGGAGGACGCAGCCCTCCACAGGCGGATGCAGCGCCTCCTGGCCCAGAGGGGATGGCTGACCATCGGCTGGCCAAGGGAATACGGGGGGCAGGGGGCTTCCCCCATCCTCCAGACCATCTTCACCGAGGAGGTGGCCTACCACCGCTCCCCCGGCGTGGACACGGCCGGTGTCAAGATGCTGGGGCCCACCCTCATGCTCTGGGGCAGCGAGGAGCAGAAGCGGGCGTTCCTCCCACCCATCGCCAGGGGCGAGGTGAACTGGTGCCAGGGGTATTCGGAGCCGGGCTCCGGCTCCGACCTGGCCTCCCTCCAGACACGCGCCGTGGCGGACGGGGATGACTTCGTTATCACCGGCTCCAAGATCTGGACCAGTCGCGCCCACAGGGCCGATTGGATGTTCCTGCTGGCCCGCACCAACCCCGAGGCGCCCAAGCACCGGGGCATCACCTTCTTCCTGGTGGACATGCGCACCCCGGGCATCACCATCCGCCCCATCATCAATATGGCAGGGGTCCACCACTTCAACCAGGTCTTCTTCGACAACGTGCGGGTCCCCAAAAAACAGGTGGTGGGGGAAGTGGACAGGGGATGGTACGTGGCGGTCACCCTGCTGGACTTCGAGCGGTCGGGGGTGGAGTACCCTGCCCAGGCCCGCCGCTATGTGGAGGAGCTGGCCCACTACGCACGGGAGGCCCACGGGGGGCGGATGGCCCGCGACCCCCGCTGGCGCGCCCGCCTGGCCGAGCTGTATCTAGAGGCCCAGGTGGGGAGGGTGCTGGCCTACAGGGTCGCCTACCTCCAGGGCCAGAAGCAGGTGCCCAACAAGGAGGCGTCCCTCAGTAAGGTGTTCGGTACCGAGCTGCTCCAGCGGGTGGCCCAGACGGGGATGGAGATGCTGGGGCTCTATGGCCTCCTGGACAAAGGGACGCCAAGGGCGCCCCTGGGAGGGATGATAAGCCGCCTCTGGGTGTGCGCCCGCAGCACCACCATCGGCGCCGGCACCAGCGAGGTGCAGCGCACTATCATCGCCACCCGGGGCCTGGGCCTGCCCAGGGGATAGGGTGCCGAGGGGATGCAGCACCCGCTGCCGTCCCCCCACGTGTGCATTATCGGGATCACGGGGATACCGGAAGTCCGCCCCGGGGACGACCTGGCTGCCCTCATCGTTCGCGCCGCCCACGCCACGGGCATCCCCCTGCAGGAGGGGGATATCGTGGTGGTCACCCAGAAGGTCGTCTCCAAGGCGGAGGGGTGCTTGGTGGACCTGGCCACCGTTGAGCCCTCCCCCTTTGCCCACCAGATCGCCCGGCTGTGGGGCAAAGACCCCCGCCATGTGGAGGTAATCCTCCGTCAAAGCCGCCGCATTGTGCGGATGGACAGGGGGGTGCTCATCTGCGAGACCCACCACGGCTTCATTTGCGCCAACGCGGGGGTGGACGCCTCCAACGTCCCTGGGGAAGGGGTGGTCTCCATCCTTCCCCCGGATCCCGACGCCTCTGCCCGCCGTCTCCGGGAGGGCATTAAGGGGTTGACGGGGGTCAGGGTGGCCGTCATCATCACCGACACCTTCGGACGCCCCTGGAGGGAGGGGACCACCAATGTGGCTATCGGGGTTGCCGGCATGGCACCCCTGGCCGACTACCGGGGGTGGCGGGACCCCTATGGCAAGGAGCTGCGGGTGAGCGTCGCAGCGGTGGCCGACGAGGTGGCAGGGGCCGCCGACCTGGTGATGAACAAGACCGCCCGGGTCCCCGTGGCCGTGGTGCGGGGGTTCCCTTACCAGCCCGCCCCCGGCTCGGCACGCCCTCTCCTGCGGGACCCCACGGCAGACCTCTTCCGCTAGCCCATGGCCCCCACCCACAGCTTGGCGCCCCTTGCCCCCCACTACCCCCCCTGATACCATAAAAGGGGAGACCGGCGGGCTACGCCCGGTAAGGAGGCGCCATGACATACATCATTGCCGAGCCCTGCATTGGGGTGAAGGATGGGGCGTGCATTGACGTGTGCCCCGTGGACTGCATCTACACCACCCCGGAAGCCGACCAGATGTTCATCAACCCCGATGAGTGTATTGACTGCGCGGCGTGCGAGCCCGTCTGTCCCGTGACGGCCATCTTCGCCGAAGACCAGGTGCCCCCTCAGTGGGAGGCCTATAAGGCCAAGAACCGGGACTTCTTCATCGGAAAGGACCTCAATGCCCTGAAGGAGGCCACCCGCTTGGCCCCTAAGAAGCTGAAGGAGTTACAGCATTAGGTCCTTTCGGCAGCAGTTCCCCGGCCAGGGGGGGTCTTTTCCCTCTCCGGGGGTCTAGGGACGCATGCTCATCCGGGAGCATATCGCCGAGGGGGTGCGGCGCGCCCTGGCCGAGGCGAGGGAGCGGGGGCTTCTCCCCCTCGCCTCCCTGCCCGATGTGGTGGTGGAGCGCCCGCCCCGCCCTGAGCTGGGGGATTTCTCCCTCAACCTCCCCCTGCGTCTGGCCCGCTCCTTACGCCTTAACCCCCTGGACATTGCCCACCGTTTGGCCCCCCTTATCCCCCGCACCGAGGCGATCGGGGAGGTCAGTGTCGCCCCTCCTGGGTTCATCAACATCACCCTCCGCCCCTCCTGGCTTCAGGAGCAGGTGGAGGTGATCCTCCAGGCGGGGGAGGGGTGGGGGCGGCTGGAGATAGGGAAGGGCCAGCGGGTGCAGGTGGAGTTCGTCTCCGTAAACCCCACCGGGCCTGTGCACGTGGGCCACACCCGGGGCGCTGTCCTGGGGAGCACCCTGGCCCGGGTGCTGGCGGAGGCGGGGTATCAGGTGGTGCGGGAGTACTACGTCAACGACGCCGGCAGCCAGGTGGACGCCTTCGCCCGCTCCCTCTGGGCCCGCTACCGGGAGGCCCTTGGCCTCCCGGCCTCCCTCCCCCCTGATGGCTATTACGGACAGTACGTGGTGGACCTGGCCCGGGAGCTCTACGCCGCCTTCGGGGACCGCCTCCTCTCCATGCCCGAGGGGGAGGCGCTGGAGGTGGTGAGGGAATGGGGGTTGGAGCGTATGCTCCGGTGGATCCGGGAGGACCTCGCCAGCCTGGGGGTGGGGTTTGATGTGTGGTTCAGCGAGCGCGATTTGTACCGCTCCTCCTACTATCAGAAGGCTATGGAGATCTTGCGTCAAGGGGGGTATTTGGCGGAGCGGGAGGGGGCGGTGTGGTTTGTCTCCACGGCCCTGGGGGAGGAAAAGGACACGGTGCTGGTGCGCTCCAACGGCCTCCCCACCTACTTTGCCTCCGATGTGGCCTACCATTACCACAAGTTTGTGGTGCGGGGGTTCGACCGGGTCCTCAACATCTGGGGGGCTGACCACCAGGGGCACGTCCCACGGATGCGGGCGGTGGTGCAGGCCCTGGGGATAGACCCCCAGAGGCTCACCATTATCATCACCCAGATGGTGACCCTGAAGCGGGGAGGGGAGACGGTCCGGGCCTCGAAACGCAAGGGGGAGATGGTCACCCTCCGGGAGCTGGTGGACGAGGCGGGCCCTGACGCCTGCCGCTACTTCTTCCTGGCCCGCTCCCCTGAGGCCCACATGGAGTTCGACCTGGACCTGGCCACCCGGCAGTCCCAGGAGAACCCCGTCTACTACATCCAGTACGCCCACGCCCGGATGGCCGGCATCCTGCGCATGGCCCGGGAGCGGGGGGTGGACTCCTCAGGGGGGGATGTGCGCCTCCTCCGGGAGCCGGCGGAGATGGACCTGGTCCGGCGCCTGATCCTGCTGCCCGAGGTGGTGGCGTCCGTGGCCCGGAGCCTGGAGCCCCACCACCTCCCCTACTATGCCCTGGACCTGGCCACGGCCTTCCACTGGTTCTACGACCACCATCGGGTCCTCACCGATGACCCGGCCCTCACCAAGGCCCGCCTGAAACTGGTGGAGGCGTCCCGCCTGGTGCTGGCCCGCACCCTCGCCCTTATGGGCATGAGCGCCCCCGAGCGCATGGAGCGCCCCCCCGAATAACGCCCCTGCCCCCCGGGGAAGGGCCCCGGGGGGCAGGCTGACCCCGACGACGGCGGCGTTGCGTTACCTCTTCCAGTAGTAGTCGGCCGCCAGGTCATACGGGGGGTTGATCAACCGCTGGTAGGGGACGAACCAGGAGGCGAACTGCCTCTGGGACTCGTAGATCTTGGCGAAGTCGGGGTTCCGGGCCGCCTCCCGGGCCGCCACCCTATCCCAGGCCTTCAGCATCTCCACCAAGATCTCCCTGGGGGTCTCCACCACGGTGACCCCGTGCTTCGTCTTCAACTCCTCCAGGGCCTCATAGTTCATGCGCCAGGCCATGGTCCAGTTGAGCAGCAGCATCTCCCGGGCGGCCATCTCGATCAGCATCTGGAGGTCCTTGGGGAGCTTGTCCCATTGGGCCTTGTTGATGAGGACCTCCCCGACGCCCGTGGGCTGGTGGATCCCGGGGAGGTGGTAGTACTTGACCACATCGTGGAAGCCCAGGCGCATGTCCGAGTGGGGGTCGCTAAATTCGGCGCCGTCAATGACGCCCCTCTCCAGGGCCGGCAGGATCTCCGCCGCCGGCAGGGTCACCACCGAGGCCCCGAACTCCTTAAAGACCTCGGCGGCCAGACCGGCGGCGCGCATCTTGATGCCCCTCAGGTCGGCCACGGAGCGGATGGGCTTCTTGTACCACCCCAGGGGCTCGGGCATCTCGCCCCAGATGGGGAACCAGACCACGTTCTTGTAGCCCGCCTTCTCCAGCAGCTCCCGGTAGAGTTCTATGCCACCGCCTGCGAAGAGCCAGGCGATGAAGTCCCAGTTGCTCATCCCGAAAGGTCCGCCGGTGGCGCTGGCGAAGAGGGAGAAGGCGGTGTTTTTGCCGACCCAGTACCCGCTCCAGGAGATAGCCCCGTCCAGGACGCCCTTCTCCACGGCATCGAGCACCTCAAAGGCCGGGACCACGGCCCCTGCGGGGAGGAGATCTATCTTGAGCCGCCCCCCCGCCACCTCGTTCACCCTCTTGACAAAGTTCTCCCCCCACATGTAGTCCCAGATCCCTGCGGGGAAGGTGCTCTGCACCTTCCACACGATTGGTGTGGGGGCCGGGGCCGGCGCTGCCGGGGCCGCAGGGGCTGCCGGCGCTGCCGGGGCTGCCGCCGGAGGCGCCGGCGGGGGAGCCGGGGCCGCCGCCTCTGGCGGTCGGCGGCAGGCCAGGCCCGCCAAGAGGATACCGACGACCAGAAGACCTATAAGGAACGGGAGCAGGGAACACCGCCTTTCCATGCTTCCACCCCCTCTCTGTAGTCGCCCCCACTATAGAGCCCCCACCCCTTCCCTGTCAAGAGGAGGCGGGTTTGCGGGCCTTGACGACCGTCTTGCCGCCGTCCGTCGTGCTTCTTACTCCATGTGCAGCGGGTGCGCCCTGCTTTTCGGCGGGAGGGGCGGCCCCTCACCGATCGGTGGGGACCTTGTCCCCCAGCCCGCTGTGGAGGTAGGACTGGCCTTTGCGGACGTAGGCCTCGGCCACCCGCCGGATCAGCTCCATGTGGCGTTCGGTGACCTCCCCTTTCACCTGGGCGGGGATGCCTACCACGAAGGAGCGGGGGGGGATTTTGGTGTTCTCCAGCACCACAGCGCCGCTGGCGATAATAGAGTACTCCCCGATCTCGACGCCGTCGTTCACCACAGCCCCGTTCCCGATGAGGACGTAGTCTGCCACCTTCTTGGCGTGGCAGACCACCCGGTGTCCCAGGGTGACGTAGTTGCCGATCTCCGTGGGGGTGTCGCCGTGCACCACCGAGTTGTCCTGGATATTGGTGTAGCGGCCGATGCGGATAGGGGCGGTATCGCCCCGGATAACGGTGCCCGGCCAGACGCTGGTGTACTCCCCGACCTCCACGTCGCCGGCCACATAGGCCGCCTCGCTGATGAAGGCGGTGGGGGCGATCTTGGGGGTCTTCCCGTTCCACGTGCGGATCATGCCCCCTCCTCTACATAAAAGGTGGCTCCCCGAGCAGGATTCGAACCTGCGACCAAGCGGTTAACAGCCGCCCGCTCTACCACTGAGCTATCGGGGAGCGTGCGTTTTTATCATAAACCCCGCAGACCCCTCTGACAAGCCCCCTACACCCCTATCTGGCGGCGGGCCTCCTCCAGGAGCCGGTGGTCCTCGTCCGTGAGGGGGGCCTTCTGGAGGAGGTCGGGGCGGCGGAGGAAGGTGCGCAGGAGGGCCTGCTGACGGCGCCACCGGGCGATGGCCTGGTGGTTGCCCGAGAGGAGCACCTGGGGGACGGCCCACCCCCGGAAGACGGGGGGACGGGTATAGTGGGGGTACTCCAGAAGCCCCCCGCTGAAGCTCTCCTCGCAGGGGGAGGCGGGGCTGTGGAGGACGCCCGGGAGGAGACGGGTCACGGCATCCACGATGCACATGGCCGCCAGCTCCCCACCGGTGAGGATGAAGTCGCCGATGCTGACCTGCTCGGTGGCCAGGTGCTCCGCCACCCGTTCGTCCACCCCCTCGTAGTGGCCGCAGATGAGGATGACCTCCTCCTTCCGGGCAAGGCGACGGGCCTCCTCCTGGGTGAAGAGGCGTCCGGCGGGGGTAAGGAGGATAACGGGGGTGTCGTGGACACCCTCCTGGCCGCGGCGGCGACGGATCTCCTCCTGGACCGCCTCCACGGCGGCGAAGAGGGGCTCCGGCTTGAGCACCATGCCGGCCCCCCCGCCATAAGGGTAGTCGTCCACCGTCCGGTGCTTATCGGTGGCGAAGTCCCGGGGGTTAATCAGGCGCACCTCCAGGAGGCCCCTCGCCCGGGCCCGCTCCAGGATGCTCTCCGTGAGGGGGCCGCGGAACATCTCGGGGAAAAGGGTCAGGATGTGGAAGATCATGGAGGGGTTAGGCCGGGGGGACGGGGTGGTCGGCGGTGCGCCCCTGGAGGATGTCCAGGGCGTGGGGGAGGAGGGGAGTGAGGACCTCCAGGCACTGGCTCACCGCCCGGGGGCTGCCGGGCAGGTTGACGATGAGGCAGCGCCCCCGGACGCCCGCCACCCCCCGGCTCAGGTAGGATAGGGGGGTCTTCCTGGCCGTCTCCACGCGCATGGCCTCCGCCAGGCCGGGGGCCAGCCGCTCCACCACCTCCAGGGTGGCCTCCGGGGTCACGTCCCGGGGGCCCAGGCCCGTGCCCCCCGTGGTGAGGATCAGGTCCACCTCCGAGGCCCACCGGCGGAGGAAGGAGGCGATGGCCTCCCGCTCGTCGGGCACCACCCCATAGGCGACCACCTGCCAGCCCCGCTCCTCCACCCACCGGCGGATCCGCTGACCGGAGGCGTCCTCCCGCCGGCCCTCGGCCGCCGCGTCGCTGGCCGTCAGGATAGCCACACGCATAGCAACCCGCCCCATCATACCATGCCTTTGGGGGACTGTCCAAAATCCTAGAAACACACCCATAACACCGGTTAGCCTCCGGCTCGAAAAGGGGGGAAAAGAGGGGCAAAGGGGGTTGCCCCCTTGGGAAAGACCGCTGCTAGAGTGGAGGCCGTGACAAGTGAAGAGAGCCGATAGCCCCGAACCCACCTTCACCATCTACCACCGGCCGGTGCTGGTGGCCGAGGTGGTGGCCGGGTTGCAGGTGCGGGCCGGGGGGGTGTACATCGATTGCACCCTGGGGGAAGGGGGCCACGCCCAGGCGGTGTTGGAGGCCAGCGCCCCTGACGGGCGCCTCTTGGGGTTAGAGGTAGACCCCGACAGCCTGGAGGTGGCCCGCCGGCGCCTCGCCCCCTACGGGTCCCGGGCGGTCCTGGTGCGGTCTACCTTCGTCCGCCTGGCCGAGGTCGCCCGGGAAGAGGGGTGGCAGGAGGTGGACGGCATCCTCTTTGACCTGGGGCTGTCCAGTCGCCTTCTGGAGGCGTCGGGGCGGGGCTTTTCCTTCCGGCGGGAGGAGCCCCTGGACATGCGGTACGACCCCTCCGGGCCCCTCACGGCCGCCGACATTGTCAACACCTGGCCGGAGGGGGAGGTGGCGCGGGTCATCGCCCGCTACGGGGATGAGGCGCGGGCCAGGGCCATCGCCCGGGCCATCGTCCGCGCCCGCCCCCTCTCCTCCACCCTCCACCTGGCCCAGGTGGTGGCTGGGGTCGTGGGACGGGGCAGAGGGTATCGGCACCCGGCCACCCGGGTCTTTCAGGCGCTGCGCATTGCGGTGAACAGCGAGCTGGAGGCCCTGGAGGCCGGCCTGTCCCAGGCGATCCCCCTCCTGAAGAGGGGGGGAAGGGTGGCGGTCATCGCCTACCACTCGGGGGAGGACAGGGTGGTCAAAAGGGTGTTCCGCCGGGAGGCCAGGGGGTGTGGGTGTCCTCGGGGGACCTCCCCCTGCCGGTGCGGACGGGTGCCCACCCTGCGCCTGGTGACCCCCAAGCCCCTGACCCCCTCTCCAGAGGAGAGACGCGCCAATCGGCGCGCCCGAAGCGCCCGCCTGCGCATCGCCGAGCGTTTATAGGCGGCGCCGGCGCGGCGTTGTAGCGGATGGAGGGGTGGCGCAGCCCCCTCATGGATGGTCAGGGGCCAGGGGCTGTGGTTGGTCTCTCCCACGCGGCCACAGCCCCTGGCAGCCCTGATAGCCGCTCCGGGAAGGAAGCGCCCGTGGGCTCTGGTTGCTCCGCCCATCTATGGGGGAAAGGAGCATCGATGCAAGACAGCACGTACTATGCGGCCCTCGACATCGGCACCTCTGTGGTGTGCGCCCTGGTAGGGCGTCTCCACCACAACGGTGTGCTGGAAGTCATCGGTAGTGGTCTTGCCCCCTCCCGTGGCGTCCAGAAGGGGGTCATTGTCCACATCGCGGAAGCCCAGGCTGCCGTGCGGGAGGCCCTGGAAGAGGCCTCCCGCACGGCAGGGGTGGAGGTCGGGTGGGTCACCGCCACCGTGGGGGGGAGCCACATTGAGGCCTTCAGCCGCTGGGGCACGGTGTCCTCCACCCACTACGCCTTGCCCATCACCCACGAGACCCTGGAGCGCGCTGTGGATGCCGCCTATCCCCGCGATCTCCCCCCCGACCGGGAGCTTCTGCACCTCTTGCCCAAGGGGTACTCCCTGGACGGGTTGGACGGCATCCGCAACCCCCTGGGGATGCATGCGACGCGGTTGGGGGTGGAGGTGGTGTGCATTACGGCCGCCGCTACCCCCCTGCGGGCTGTGGTGCAGGCGGTGGAGCACAGCCGCTGCCGGGTACGTTACCTGGTGGCCAAAGGCCTCGCCTCGGGGGAGGCCGCCCTGACCCGGGACGAGCGGGAGGTGGGGGTCCTCCTCCTGGACATAGGAGGGGGGAGCACCACCCTCGCCCATTACCGCCACGGGGTGTTGACCCACCTGGCGGTCCTCCCCGTAGGGGGGTGGCACTTCACCAATGACCTGGCGGTCGCCTTCAATATGCCGTGGGATGTGGCGGAAGACGTCAAGGTCCGCTGGGGGGGTGTCCTCCCTGACGGGGGTGGCCCCGAGACCATCGAGGTGGCCGCCTTCGGGGGGCGGGGCGCCAGCCGGATAGAGCGGCGGGAGGTGACCCGCTACCTCCGGGAGCGGGCTCTGGAGGTGCTCCGCCTCGCCTACTATACCCTGCGGCATTCCTTCGGCCTTCCCGCCATGCCCCCTGCCGGGGTGGTGCTGTCGGGGGGAGGGGCGTCCCTGGGGGGGCTGGACGCCCTCTTCCGGCAGGGCCTGGATGCCCCCGTGCGGGTGGCATCCCCCCGGGGCGTGGAGGGGTTGCCCCAGGGGATGCAGTCCCCCGCCTATACGGCAGTGGTGGGGGCCCTCCTGTGGGGTACACGCCAGGCCATCTCCGGGAGGGCACGGGGGATGCAGAACGGGGCGAGGGGGAGACCTCTCCCCGCGGTCATGCAGTGGCTACGGGCTCGTGTCCGGGCGGATCGCCCTGGGACACCCAGGGCGTCCTAGAGTAGGAGGAGGTTGCCATGGCCTTCCAGAATGTCCAGCCCCTTGGGATACCCCGCATCAAGGTGATGGGTGTAGGGGGAGGCGGCTCCAACGCCGTGAGCCGCATGTTCCGGGAGCCCATCCCTGGGGTGGAGTACTATGTGGTCAACACCGATCTCCAGGCCCTCTCCCGCTCCGAAGTGCCCAACCGCGTCCCCATCGGGGAGAAGCTGACACGGGGGTTGGGAGTGGGGGGTAACCCGGACCTGGGCCGCCAGGCCGCCGAGGAGAGCAGGGACGACCTGGCCGAGGCCCTCCAGGGGGCCGATATGGTCTTCCTGGCGGCGGGCATGGGCGGGGGGACGGGTACAGGGGCGCTGCCCGTGGTGGCGGAGATCGCCAAGGAGCAGGGGGCCCTGGTGGTGGCCGTCGTCACCCGCCCCTTCTCCTTCGAAGGACCCAAGCGCCGCCGCATCGCCGAGGACGGGATCCACCGCCTGAAGGACAAGGTGGATGCCCTCATAACCATCCCCAATGACCGGCTGAAGGCGGTCCTCACCGACCAGAAGCTAACCCTCACCAACGCCTTCCGTCTGGCCGATGAGGTCCTGCGGCAAGGGGTGCAGGCCATCGCCGAGCTGGTGACCATCCCGGGGGAGATCAACCTGGACTTCGCCGATGTGCGGGCGGTGCTGACGGGGGCCGGGCCGGCCTGGTTGGGGATCGGGCGGGCCCGGGGGGAGCAGCGGGCCCAGGAGGCGGCGCGGGCCGCCACCTCTTGCCCCCTCCTGGACTACACCATGGACGGGGCCAAGGGCATCCTCCTGAACATCACGGGCGGGGAGAACCTCACCCTGGCGGAGGTGCACCAGGCGGCCGAGTACATCAGCCAGAACGCCGACCCCGAGGCCGCTATCTTCTTCGGCATGGTTCATGAACCCAAGATGGAAGACGAGGTGAAGATCACCGTTGTCGCCGCCGGCTTGCCCGGGGAAGGGGTGATCACTCAGAAGGCGGACGAGTTTGAGCGCTTCCTCACCACCGGCAAGCTCCCCGACCTGGACCTGCCCCCCTTCCTGCGGGAGCGCGCCCCTGCCGGCGCCCAACCCCCTGCGCGCCCCCGCAACCCTATCAACGGCTACCGCTAGTCCCCCTCCCTCCTTCCCCGCGCCGAGGCCCCCACCCCGGGGGCCTCGGCCCTTTGGGAGGGGCAGCGCCTCCGCCCCCCTTGACACCACCCGTCCCCTTGGGTATAAAGGGGGCGAACAGCGGGAGGAGGGGTGCCGTGAAGGTCGCTATGTTCCACCTGATGCCCTATCGGGACCTGCCTGAGGATTTCGAAAAGCGTTATCACTCCGTCTGGGTAGACCCCCCTTGGGGGGAGCTGGCCGACCCCGAGAGGGTGGGGCAGTATTACAACTGGACGCTGGACGAGTTGCTCTACGCCGCCCGGGCGGGGCTGGACGGGGTGTGCACCAACGAGCACCACCAGAACGCCTATGGCTTCATGCCCAGCCCCAACATCATGGGGGCGTACCTGGCCAAGGCCACCAACGGCCTGCCGGTGGCGGTGATCCAGATGGGCTCCACGCCACCCACCACCAACCCCCCTATTCGGGTGGCGGAGGAGTACGCCATGCTGGACTGCATCAGCGGGGGGAGGCTCATCGCGGGGTTGCCCCTCGGCACTGCCATGGACGTGAACTTTTGCTACGGGGTCCCCCCCATAGAGCAGAGGGAACGCTACCGGGAGGCCCATGCCCTGATCCTGAAAGCCTGGACCAGCAGGGAGATCTTCCCCTGGAACGGCAAGTACTGGAAACTCCCTATGGTCAACCTGTGGCCCCGCCCCATCCAACAACCCCACCCCCCCGTATGGCTCCCCGGCTCCGCCAGCCCCACCACGTGGGACATGGCCATTGACAACGACCACTGCTACTGCTACCTCAGCTACTACGGCTGGAAATGGGCCCAGGGCATGGTGGACGGGTACTGGGAACGGGTGGAGGCCAAGGGCAAGGACAGGAACCCGTACCGCCTGGGCTTTCTGCAGCTGGTCGCCGTGTCGGAGAGCGATGCCAAGGCGGAGGAGGAGTACTCCCGTCACATCGAGTACTTCTTTCACAAATGCCTCCATATCTTCGGCGGCTACGTGTATCCCCCCGGCTACCACGACTGGGAGACGCTGGTGCACATGCTGAGGCGCGACGCGATGGATCGCAGGCGGGTCTTCCAGCTGGGGGACAAGCGGTACCCCGACTTCGTCCGGGAGGGGAATGTGGTGGCCGGGAGTCCCGCGACGGTGCGGGACCACCTGAAGGAGGCGATCCGCCGTCTGCGGGTGGGGAACCTGATGGTCCTCCTGCACATCGGCTCTATGCCCCACGGGTTAACCCTGAAGAACATCGACCTCTTTGCCCGGGAGGTGTTGCCGGCCCTGCGCCCCATCTGGGACGACGAGGGGTGGGAGAACCGGTGGTGGCCGCAGCGCCTCCTGGAGAGGAGGGCGGCCCCCGCGGGGGCCCAGGCGGGGAGGGGGGGATGAGCGTGCCCCGTGCCCAGGACCTGCAGGGCCTCTTCCTGTCGGTGGGGGGGATCAGGGTGAGCGTGAAGCGGGCGGGGGATGGCCCCCCCCTTCTCTACTTCCACAACGCGTGGGGGTTCCAGTGGGACCCCTTCCTCCAGGGGCTGGCGCAGCGGTATACCCTCTGGGCCCCCGAGCTGCCGGGCACCGGCGACAGCGACCCCCACGACATCTTCCAGGTGGATAGCCTCTGGGACCTGGTGGTGCTCCTGGGGGACGTGGTGGACGCCCTGGGGGTGAAGGGGGCGGCGCTGGTGGGGCACTCCTTCGGGGGGATGCTGGCGGCAGAGGTGGCCGCCCATTGGCCCGACCGCTTCCGGCGCCTGGTCCTCCTGGCCCCCCTGGGGCTCTGGCGGGCGGACCTGCCCATCACCAACTGGATGGCCCTGCCCCCGCACCAGTTGCCCCACCCCCCCTTCCTGGTCCATGACCCCTCGGCCCCCGCAGTGCAGGCCCACCTGGCCGCCCTCCAGGAGGGGGATACGAGCCTCGCCCGGGCCAGGCGGATCTGGGCGCTGGGGTGCTCCGCCAAGTTCTGGTGGCCTATCCCCGACCGGGGCCTGCGCAAACGGTTGCACCGGGTGCGCCTCCCCACCCTGGTCATCTGGGGGCGGGAGGACAAGGTGATCCCCGTGGGGTATGCCCAGGAGTTTGTGCAGGCCCTCCCCCAGGCCCGGGCCCTTATCGTGGAGGGGGCGGGCCACCTCCCCCACCTGGAGCGCCTCGACACGGTCCTCCCGGCGGTGGTGGACTTCCTAGGAGGGGGCGATGGCGGCCCTTGACCCCTCGGCGGCGGCGCTCCTGCGGCAGCGGGCGGAGAGGGGTATCCCCCCCTTCCACCGCCTCCCCGTGGACCAGGCGCGGCAGTTGATGCGGGACCTTACCGCCCGTGCCCCCCGCCCCCCCGTGGGGAAGGTGTGGGACTCCGTGATCCCCGGCCCTGCGGGACCCGTTCCGGTGCGTTTCTACCAGCCCCTGGGGGGGCAGGGGGTGGGGCTGGTGGTCTACTTCCACGGCGGGGGGTGGGTGTTGGGGGACCTGGACACCCACGACGCCCCCTGCCGCTTTTTGGCCAACGCCTCGGGGTGTGTGGTGATGGCGGTGGACTACCGGCGGGCCCCGGAGCACAAGTTCCCCGCCGCGGTGGAGGACGCCTACGCCGCCACCCTCTGGGCCCTCCGCTCCGCCCCTGCCGCCCTGGCTATCCCCCCGGGGAGGGTGGCCCTGGCGGGGGACAGCGCCGGGGGAAATCTGGTGGCGGCGGTGACCCTCCTGGCCCGCCGGCGGGGGGACCCCCAACCCGCCTGCCAGGTCCTCATCTACCCGGTCACCGACTACGATTTCGGACGTCCCTCCTACCGGGAGAACGCCGAAGGGTACCTCCTGACACGGGAAGGGATGGAGTGGTTCTGGGGGCACTACCTGGAGACCCCCGAGCAGGGCGCCGACCCCCTCGCCTCCCCCCTGCGGGCCCCCGACGTGACGGGATTACCCCCGGCCCTGGTGGTGACCGCGGAGTACGACCCCCTTCGGGACGAAGGGGAGGCCTATGCCGAAAGGCTGGCCCAGGCGGGGGTGCCCACGGTGTGCCTCCGGTACATGGGGAACATCCACGGGTTCGTGGGGCACCTGTTCTTGCCCGGACAGCAGGCTATCCTCGCCATCGGCGCCACCCTGCGGGGGTGGCTGGACGGCACCCTCCCCCGTGCCCTCACGTAAGGGCAGCCCCTCCCGCCACCGCCGGGACAATGCTCACCTCGTCACCGCTCTTGGTGGGGGTGTCCAGCCCCTGCAGGAAGCGCACATCCTCCCCGTTGACATAAATATTCACGAAGTAGCGCACCTCCCCCGTCTCGTCCAGCAGGCGCTCCCGGAAGCCGGGGAAGCGGGCTTCCAGGCGCTCTACCACCTCGGCGACGGTGGAGGCCTCGACGTCGACCTTGTCCAGGCCCTGGGTCAGGCGGCGCAGGGGCGCGGGGATGCGGACAACAACACCCATGTTCTTCTGCCCTCCTATGCCACGCCCTTCGGGAGAATCGCACCGTGGGGAGAGGCGGCCCCCCTTTCCCCTGGTTTACAGGCCGTTGAGGGCCTTCTGGAAGGAGGCCACCGTGGGCTCGACCACCAGGAGGCGTATGACATGCTCCACCGCCTCCTGGGTTTTCAGGCCATTTCCCGTAAGGTATGCCACCACCACCTCATCCCGTCGGATCACCCCCTGCTGCACCAGGCGCTTGAGGGCCGAGATGACCACGCCCCCCGCCGTTTCGGTGAAGAGCCCTTCGGTTTGGGCCAGGAGGGCGATGCCCTCGGCCACCTCCTCCTCCGGGACGGCCACCGCCGTCCCCCCGCTGGCGCGCAGCACTTTCAGGGCAGCGACACCGTCGGCGGGGTTGCCGATGGCCAGGGACTTGGCGATGGTCCGGGGTTGGACAGGGCGCACGGAGAGCGCGCCGGCGTGGAAGGCCTGCACCACAGGGCAACACCCCGCGGGTTGGGCGGCGTGGATCCGGGTGTCCATAGGCCCGGGCACCAGACCCAGGTCGACAAACTCCTGGAAGCCCTTCCAGATCTTGGTGAGGAGGGAGCCGGAGGCGACGGGGACAATGCAGTGGTCGGGGAGGCGCCACCCCAACTGCTCCGCCACCTCGAAGGCGAGGGTCTTGCTCCCCTCGGCGTAGTAGGGGCGCATGGTAATGTTGACGAAGGCCCAGGGATAGGTGTCGGCCAGCTCCACACAGAGGCGGTTCACATCATCATAGGACCCCTTCACGGCCACCACCGTTGGGCCGTATATGGCCGCCCCCACAATCTTCCCCTGCTCCAGGTCGGCGGGGATGAAGATAAAGGCTTTCATGCGGGCCCGGGCGGCGTGGGCGGCCACGCTCCCCGCCAGGTTGCCCGTGGAGGCGCACGCCAAGGTGTCGAAGCCGAACTCCAGGGCCTTGGTGGACGCCACCCCCACAACCCGGTCCTTAAAGGAGTAGGAGGGGTTGACGGCGTCGTTCTTCAGGTAGAGGTTCTCCAGCCCCAGAAGGCGCCCCAGGTTGTGGGCCTTCAGGAAAGGGGTAAACCCCGTGTGGAGGTCCACCACCGCTTCCCCATCCACGGGGAGGAGGTCCGTATACCGCCACATGGTCGGGGGGCCCCTCTGAAGGCGTTCCCGGCTGATGACCCGGGCGATGGCGTCGTAGTCGTAGAGGACCTCCAGGGGTCCTAGGCAGAACTCGCACACGTGGAGGGGCTGTATAGGATACTGACGCTTACACTCGCGGCACTGGAGGGCACGTACGTAGGGCAAGGGGTGTCGACCTCCCACTCCGACTAGTAAGAATGCTACCAGAGGGAAGGGCCATGGTCAACGGGCGTGGGCGGGCCTGGATTCGAACCAGGGACCTCGGTCTTATCAGGACCGCGCTCTGGCCGCCTGAGCTACCCGCCCGGGGCGTCGGGGAGGCGGGTCTCCCCTCCACCGCATCCCATTCTACCACGATCCCCCGGGGCATTCCGGGCCCAGGGGGACAACCCCCATTATAATACCCCCGGGAAGCCATCTGCCCAGGAGGTATCCCATGCCTGACTACAGCGCCTACCGCTCCCTCCTCATCGAGAAGCGGGAGGGGGTTGCCCTCCTCACCATGAACCGCCCCGAAGCCTTGAACGCCACCGACGCCCGCCTCCATAACGAGGTGAGCCGTATCTGGCGGGACCTGGGGGAGGACCCCGAAGTGCGGGTGGCCCTGATCACCGGGGCGGGGGACGCCTTCTCCGCAGGGGGCGACTTCTCCGTCATCGAGGCCATGACCACCGACCCCCAGGTGGTGGCCCGGAACATGCAGGAGGCCCACGACATCGTCTACAACATGCTGAACCTGGACAAGCCCATCGTGTCCGCCATCAACGGGGTGGCGGTCGGGGCGGGCCTGGCGGTGGCCCTGATGGCCGATATCTCCATCGCCTCCGAGCGGGCCCGGTTCACCGACGGGCACATCCGCCTGGGGGTGGCGGCCGGGGACCACGCCTGCATTATCTGGCCCCTGCTGTGCGGCCTGGCGAAAGCCAAGTATTACCTCCTCACCTCCGACTTCCTCGACGCCCGGGAGGCGGAGCGCATCGGGCTGGTGAGTATGGTGGTGCCCCACGAGCAGCTGATTCCCAAGGCGTGGGAGGTGGCGCGCAAACTGGCCAACGGCCCCCAGCCCGCCATCCGCTGGACGAAGCGGGCCCTCAACCAGTGGCTCCGCCTGGGGGGCCTCGTCTCCTTCGACTACTCCCTTGCCCTGGAGATGCTGGGCTTCTTCGGCCCCGACGTACGGGAGGGGCTCCGCTCCCTGCGGGAGAAGAGGCCACCCCGTTTCCCCTCCGCCGGCGCGGGGAACCCTTAGCGCTCGACGGGCGTGTCGGGGAGGTTACCCCACTCCTCCCAGGATCCGTCGTAGTTCCGCACCTTCTGGTAGCCCAGCAGACGCAGGGTAAAGTAGGCGTGGGCGGCTCGGACGCCCGTCTGGCAGTAGGTGATGACCTCCTGGTCGGGGCGGAGGCCGGCCTCCCGGTAGAGGCGGGCGAGGTCGGCCCCGCTGCGGAAGGAGGGCACGCCGTTCACCTTCCCTACGGTGGTCTGCCAGTCCACGTTCCTGGCCCCGGGGACCCGCCCGCCCCTCTTGGACCGGACATCCTCCCCCCTGTACTCGGCGGGGGAACGGGCGTCGCAGAACACGACACCCCCCTTCTGTAGGCTCTCCTGGACATCGGCCAGGGTGGCCACCTTGGAGCGGTCGAAGCGGGGTGTAAAGGTGGCCCTGGGGACGGTGGGCGCCACCCTGCTGACCTCCCGCCCCTCGGCGCTCCACGCGCTAAAGCCCCCGTTGAGGATGCTGATGCGGCGATGGCCGTAGACGTCAAGGGTGAAGAAGAGGCGGGCGGCCCACAGGGCGTTGCCGTCGTCGTAGATGACCACGTGGGTGTCGGGCCCCACCCCTAGAGCGCCCATGGTGTCGGCGAACCGGTCAGGAGGGGGGAGCTCATTGCTCAGGGCGCCGACCTTGACGGCGAACACCTCGGGGGGCAGGTTCACCGCCCCGGGGATGTGGCCCTCCCGGTACTTGTCGGCCGGGCGCACGTCAATAATGCGCACCTTGGGGTCGTTCCGGTGGCGGACCAGCCAGGCGGTGTCCACCAGCAGTTCGGGGCGGGCCACATCCCTCGGGGCAGGGGCCACGCTCGCCACCGCGGACTGGGGGGCCGCCGCCGGCCTGGGGGCGCACCCGCCCGCCCCCAGGAGGGCCAAGAAAGAGAGGATGGCCACGAATACCACAAGGGTCCTCACCTCTGTCCTCCTTCCGCCACGCGGCTCTTGGTGAGAGCGATCTTCCACTCGGAGGGGCCGAGGCGCTGGATACTGACGTCCCACCCCCGTTTCACCGCCTCGTTGGGGATCGTCAGGAGGGCGGGGGGGTGGTCTGTCAGGACCTCGATCCCCTCCTCCCCCTGGGCCTTCGTCATCGCCTCCACGGCGCGCAGCATGGGGTAAGGACAGATCTCCCCCCGGACGTCCACACGGATCACCTTCTGCGTGGTCACCTTTCCCTCCTTTCGGGGGCATAATGCCCCCTTTTTTAGCCGAGTTTGCGCAGGATGCGGGCTCCCAGAAAGCTCCCCCCCAGGAGGCCAAAGGCGAAGAGCCACCCGTTCAAGGCCAGGGAGGGGATGGCGGAGAAGAAGGCGCCCAGGGTGCACCCCAGGGCCAGGGCCGCCCCATATCCCATGAGCACCCCTCCCACCAGGGACTGGAGGTAGCGGCGGCGCTGGCGGGGCACCCGCACCTTGAATTCGCCGGCGATGGCGGCGGCGGTGAAGGAGCCGGCTACTACCCCCAGCACCACCATGTCGTTGTGGGCGAGGCCGAAGACCCTTGGGGCGGCAAGGGCGGGGTTGCACGCCCCGCCGAACTGGTCCAACCCCATCAGGGGGGGCAGGGGCACAAGGAACACCCCGAGGCGACCCCACACGGCCTCCATCCACCCGTAAAGGGGGCCCGTCACCCCCCAGGGGCGGTGGAGGAGGAGGAGGACCCCGTTAAGGAACCCCAGGGCGGCCCCCGCCACCACCACCGGCCATGGGCGCAGGAACACCGCCCCCAGGAGCGTCCGCACCTGTCCCCCCAGGGTCGGAGGCGTCCCCTGCCCTCCCTCCCCTTCGGAGGGGACGGCCCACACCCCACCCCGAGGGGTCCGGTGGCGGTGCTCCCACCACAGGAGCCCCAGGAGAGCGAGGCCGAGGAGGCCCAGCGTTAAGAGCATGCCCCCTGTGTACCCCAGGGGCTGGGGGAACCACACCAGGGGGGCGTAGGCCACGCTGGTCTGCCACCAGAAGCCCCAGGTAAAGGCCAACAGGACAAACCCGATGAAGACCCCCAGCAAGGCCACCAGGGAGGCGGTATATCCCTCCCCGATGCGGTACAGGGTGCCGGAGATGCACCCCCCCGCCAGGGTCATGCCGAGGGCAAAGAGGACGCCGGCCAGGAAGGTGTGGGGGCCCAAGGGGAGGACGTTGACCTCCGGGGGGTACCGGCCCGGCAGGGGGGTGGGGTGGAGCAGGACCATGGCGACGGTGAACAGGGGGGTGGCGACCGCCATCCCCGCCAGAACCCCCCGCATGACCCGGCTCTCCCCCATGAGGAAGAGGTCCCGGAAGGCGGAGGCGAAGCAGAAGCGTCCCCGCTGGAGGATGTACCCGAAGAGGAGGCCGAAGGCCCACAGCAGTTGCCACTTGGGGTGACCGGAGAAGAGGAAGAAGACAACTATTGCCCCCGTGATGGCCAGGCCCGCCAGCAAACCCCTGCGGGCAAGGCCCAGCGCCTGCCGGGGCACGGTCCCTGTGGCGCTACCCATTCTTCCCCCTCCAAAAAGGCCAGCCCCCGCCGGGGGGCGGGGGCTGGGGTGTGGTCTATCGGGCTACGGGAGGACAGGGATCAGCGGGAGGGGCAGGACCACACCCCAGCCGTTGTACAGGGGCAACAGCAACACAAGCCTTCCCCCTGCCCGGGGCCTACAGCCAGGGTGTGGAACACCATCCCGTCTCCTCTCACCACACAACACCATACAGCGGCCCACCCCCCCCTGTCAAGGGGGGGTGGACTGCTGAGGTTGGGACACGAGTTGGGACAGGGGGAGGGGGGACCTCCTTACCGGATAGAATGACGAGCGGGTTCAACCCTATCCCAGGAGGTCCCCCGTAGCCCAGCGTATCCCCATGCACCCATTTATGCAAGCCCTCTTTGCGGACACAACCCTGGCGGCTCAGGCGGCCGAGATCGCCCAGGCCCTCCTGGCCGCCGGCTCTTTACGCCTCGCCGACATCGCCGCCAAAATGCGGGGCTCCTTCCACGCCCCTTACAAGCGCATCCAGCCCTTCCTGCGCCGGGTGGACCCCCGTCCGGCCCTGGCGCGCCTCCTCTCCGCACAGGCCCCCTTTGTCCTGGGGGACGGGACGGAGGTCGAGCGCCCCCAGGCCCGCCGGACCTCCTATGGGGGGGTGCTGCGGGACGGCCGCACCCGGGGCTTCTGGCTGCTGCTCCTGGCCATCCCCTATCGGGGGCGAGCCATCCCGTGCGGTTTCCTCTGTTCTTCCTCCCGGACCATTGCGGCGGCGGCGGATTCCCGCAACACGAACCACT